>Ga0049084_10000411_pt1 | contig 16765 bp, 18 predicted proteins | sample GreLakmeON33MSRF_FD_66720 | JGI IMG/M metagenome (GOLD analysis project Ga0049084, IMG submission 66720) | Freshwater lentic microbial communities from great Laurentian Lakes, MI, USA - Great Lakes metaG ON33MSRF | ecosystem: Environmental > Aquatic > Freshwater > Lake | place: Great Lakes... | reverse complement strand
TCCATATCGGACACTATGTAGGTGTAATTAAAAACATGGTGGCACTTCAAAAAACTCATCCTTGTTTTTTCTTTTTAGCAGATTGGCATGCTCTCACTGCACTCTATGATAAAACGGATATTGTCCGTGCTTCTCGCTATGAATATGTGAAGGGATGGGTTGCCGCAGGGGTAGATCCAAAAGTTTCTCCAATATTCAAACAGTCTGATATTGTGGAAACCCTGAAACTCAATCAATTTTTTCAATGTCTCACTCCTCCTGGTTGGGCAGATCGCTCTCCTTCGTGGAAAGACTTTATGAATAATCCCAATGCTGATCGCAAACTGGATAATTTGGGCTTTTTTACCTATCCAATTCTTCAAGCTGCAGATATCGCTATAGTTGGTGGAAAACTCGTACCCGTTGGAGCTGATCAGGTTTCGCATATTGAAATTGCCCGAGAAATTGTAAGAAAGTTTAATCGTGTTTATAAAGCCCACCTGCCTGAACCAGAAGCTTATCTTTCCGAAGTGCCGAAGCTTCCAGGAATTGATGGCGGACTTAAAATGAGTTCTTCCATTGGTAATACCATTTCCATGAACGAGACAGAGAAGTCTCTTCAGAAGAAAGTAAACAAAATCAAAACCGATGATACTCGCGGTGACATGGCCAATCCAGGGAATCCTGATAATTGTACCGTCTGCGAATACCATAAAGTATTTTCCCCTAAAGAGACTTGCGACCGAGTTTTCGCCGCTTGCCGCAGTGCAAGCATTGGTTGCGGGGAATGTAAATTGGTGTTGGGTGAAAGTATGAAAAAAGAACTTTTGCCAATCGCTGATAAGTTTAATCAAATTACAGATACGATGTGTGATGAAATCTTGGCCGACGGTGCTCTTAGGGCCTGCGCCGTTACCAAAAAAGTTTGGGCAGAAGTTGAAGCTGTTACCAAATTTTAAAGGCAATAAATGACCGAGAATGAAATTTTAGTAAAAGTAGATAGATTCGATGGCCCCTTGGCCCTTCTTCTGCATTTAGTTCAAAAAGAAGAAATTAGAATTCAGGATTTGGATCTGGTGATGATCACAAATCAATATTTAGATTATCTTCAAAAGATGCAGGATCTGAATTTCGACGTGGCCGGAGAGTATCTCTACATGGCCGCGACTCTTTTATATCTTAAGTCACAAACCATTGCCGATGAATCACAAGATCAAAATTTAATTAAAGTTACTACCGGGGAAATGGGTCTTGAGATTCAAACTCGCGGTGATTTGATCAAGCGTCTTGAAGAGCTTGAGCGCTTCCAACGTTTGGGTCAAAGACTTTGGGGACTTGATAAAAAAGGCCATGAGATTTTTGTTAAACCAAGAATTGATCGTAAGGCGATTGAGAATTCAATTCTCACTCCTATTGATCTTCAGCAATTAACAGAAACCATGATGGATCTTATCCGTCGTGAGAAGAAAAAATATACGGTAGTTAAGCGCGATCGTATCTCAATTAAAGAAAAACTGATTCATCTTAAGACGATGCTCAAAATTGGAGAGACAACTCAATTTGATAGTCTTCTTCAGAGCGAAACAGAAATTATTGATAAAGTAATCACATTTATCTCGCTTTTAGAGTTAGCTCGTCTGAAAAAGTTACAAATTTTTCAGAATGAGGACAAGGGGAACATTTACATCGAGGTGAAGGAGAGTTTAGATTCTTTCGATCCTGAGACGGCAAATGGTTTTGATCCTGAAGGTGAAGCAAACGAAGCGGCACTGCCTAAGGTAGAAGTTGCGCCAACTGAAGTTACAATCCAATAAGGAAGCATCATGGATTCAATGAATGACATCAATTACGAGTGGGATCTTTCTAAAGAAGAAGTTGTTGTTGAAGAAACAACTTCTGAAGCTATAGATGAATTCGCATTCGAAGTGAGCCACTTTGAAGAAAAAGAACAAGAGGACATGTTGTGGCAGGCACGTACTGGATTAAATCCGGATACACTTTGCGGCGCAATTGAAACCATCATTTTCATGTCTGATCGTCCGATTGCGATTCAAAAAATCAAAGTTCAGATTGATGCTGAACTTCCTTTAAGAGTGATCCATGAATCTCTTTCTAAGCTCCAAGCTGGTTATGAAGAGAAGTTTCACGGTATCCGTTTAGTAGAAGTAGCCGAAGGGTATCAATTCCGTACTAAAGCTACGTATTCAAAATTTGTTCAGAATCTTTTCAAAATTAATTCACTCGTTTTAACTCCCACTGCACTGGAAGTTCTTGCGATCATTGCTTATAAGCAGCCGGTTTCTAAAAACGACGTGGAAAAAATTCGTGGTGTTGATTCATCTCATATTATTCGTGCCCTTATGGACAAGCGTTTAGTGAAACTTGCCGGTCGCTCTGAAGAGCTAGGTCGTCCTTCTCTTTTCGCTACAACTGAAGAATTCCTGGAAGTTTTTAATCTTACCGACATCTCAGCTCTTCCACCAGAATTTGAACTTGAAGAGATGGCAACTAAAAACACTATCGGTACCATTGCAGATATTAAGTCTGTGGTATTCCGCAATGAAGAGAAGAAATTCAATCTTGATGAATTTGAAGAGCTGGATAAGCTCTCTGAAAGCATAGATATGATTGCATCTGATACTAATTTTACTTCACTTCTTAAGACTGAAGAGAAGAAAAAGTCCGACAACAACACTACGACTGTTCGTAAATCAGCTTTTGATATTTTGGAAGATTTCGTAAACCGTGATGCTTCTTTGAAGCAAAACCTTGTCGCAATTACTTCTGAAACATTGATGAGCGTGATTGATCCTAAAGTTGTTGATCTTGCTGTTGAGGGTATTATCTTCAATGCGCCCGAAGAAGTGGATGCAGAATTTGAAGCTATGAGAGCAGCGGATATTGCTGAACTTGAAGCAGTGGAAGCTGAAAATCTGGCCAAGGAAGCCCTTGAATTAGAGAGGGCCCTTGATTTGGCTTTTGAACAGTTAACAGGTGAAAAGCTTGAAGAAGGGGAGATGGAATTCAAAGTTGATGGGGAAATCAATAACTTAGATATGTCAGTTGACCTAGCAATTCTGAAGGGTAAAGACTTTGATCTTGACCTATCGTTCCTAAACGAAGTATCTGAAGAACATTCAAATTCGGGTGACGAGAAATAATAAAACTCGTCGCTGATAAAAACCTTAGAACTGCCGGGAGGCAGATTGGAGAGTTTCATGGCTTCGTCTAATCAAGACATCTCTGTCCGTTTACAAAAAGTTATCGCTGATTGTGGAGTTACATCTCGCCGTAAAGCCGAGGGTTATATCCTTGATGGTCGCGTAGAAGTTAACGGTCACACCGTGACTGAGCTTGGAACAAAAGTTAATCCTCATAAAGACGTGATCATGGTGGATGGCAATACGCTTGAGCTCATGGCCGTTGATAAAGTTTATATCGTAATGAATAAGCCGCGTGCTTATATGACGACTCTTTCTGATCCGGAAGGCAGACCGACGGTTATGGAGCTTATCTATGGTGTTAAACAGAGAATTTTCCCTGTTGGCCGATTGGATTATCTATCTGAAGGTCTTTTGATCCTCACAAACGATGGTGATCTTGCCAACATGATCATGCATCCTAAATACGAAGTAGAAAAAGTTTACGAAGTTAAAGTTTTTGGTCACGTGAATGAAGGCATCATTGCTAAAATTAAGCGCGGTGTAATGACTGAAGACGGTCTTCTTAAGCCTAAGTCAGTTCGAGTGATCGAGCAGCTTCCAAATAAAACATGGCTTGAGTTTCGTCTTAACGAAGGTAAAAACAGAGAGATCAGAAAAATCTGTGAAGCTGTAGAGCTTACAGTAGATAAACTTCGTCGAGTTGCGATCGAAGGATTGAATATTCAATCTCTTCCTCCTGGTCAATACATGTTCACAACGAGAAAAGAACTTCAGAAGGCACTTGGTCTTAACGATGATGGTTCTAAGTATGCTGTAAGAAAATTCATGTCTGCTAAGAAATCACTTAACGTGCATAAAGTTTCTAAGATTGTTTCTAAAACAGCTCGTCCCGCTGATGATAAGAAGTTCCAATCTTTCCGTAAGCAAAACTATTATGAAACTGTTCAATCAATGAAAGAGTTAAAAGCTCGTCAGGTTGAAGAAGATGCCTTGAAGCTTGCTGATGCAGCCGCTCAAGAAACTGCCGCGAATTTTGCTCGCACAATGAAGAAGCCAACTAAACCTAGGACTTATGGAAATTAAGATCAAGAAAGGCAAAATTCTTGTTTACCGAGTTTTCGACATTGGATCTGAAGTTGATCTAGAAAAAGTTGAAGCTCTCTTTGAAGATAAAAAATTCAAAGAGCGCTTTAAGCTCGATCGTAAACATAATACGTCTTTAATCATTGCTAAGCCGCCACTCTCAATTCATTTGGGTTCAATGGATTTGAAGATCATGGACACAGTTCACTCTTGTGAGCTGATCGCAAAGGTTTGGCATTTTGGTACCTTGTCTCTGTGTTTTCAGATTCCCATGACCGAGGGAGTGCTTTGGACGGATTTGATAAAACTTGCGAACTGGATCGAAAATGAAAAAGATCTGGATGATATCGCTCGCTTAAAAGCGAAAGAATTTCAACTCGATATTAAGTCAGCCGTTCCCATTTTAAATGATGATTGGTCTTTAAATGAGGACTACGTTACCTATTTGATCCAGGAATTTGATAACTATAATGATTCACTTCTGAAGCTTTGCGAATATGCCGATATTCCTGCCTTGATTTTAGCAGAGTCAAAAGAAATTCTTTCTGATTCAGTGAAAAAGAATATTTTAGACAACACTTACCAATATTCACGTGATGACATGGTGGTGGTGGACTGGAATTCAGCACTGGTTATTGAGCCTAGTGGTTCATTGGATGTGCCAGTTGTTATTGAGTTTGCTCTAAACCAATTATTAGAAATGCGCTACTATGATGATCTTCTGGATCAACGTTTAAATACACTTTATAACAATGTTGTTGGCCGCAAGAAGGGGTTATTCTCTAAGCAGTATTCTCGTCTCGCTGAAGAAGCAGGCCAGATGTATTTGGAGATCTCAGAAATCGTGGAAAACGTTGAGAACTCTTTCAAGGCCGTGGGGGACTTTTACCTTGCGCAAATTTTTAGAGCATCTTCGAAGCGTTTCAGATTTGATGATTGGGTTAAGAGCATTAATGAGAAGCTGGGAAATTTAGCTGAAGTTTCAAAATTACTTCACTCGGAAGTTAACGAGAATCGAAACCAGACAATGGAAATAACCATCATCTTATTGATCGGTATTGAACTCCTCCCACTTCTCTGGAAGGTTATCTCTTAGTTATCAATATTGTGGATTTTATTGTTATCCATAGATTCATTTAAAAAATCTACAGCAAATTCTACGGCCTGATCACCATAGGACATCTCTCTATTTTGATTGGCGAAATCAGCATGCTTAATGGTTTCAGCAGTCTTTTTCATAAGATCAGCACTCATTTCAAAGTACTCACTTTCATCTTCAGCAGAAAGAACTTGAGTCATGAGGCTTGCCACACTTTTCAATAAGCGAACCTGAGTTGGGGTAAATGCCTCAATATTGAGCTTGATAACTAGTTCTTTTTCTTTTTTTAGGTCTTGCATTTAGACTTCCCTTTTTAAAGCGATCCAAGCCTTTATCGGGGCAATCTCTAGGAAATTTAACTATTTATGTTGGAGTAAACTATTGGGGTATTTAGGGCTTTACATCCCAGATCGAGGAGCGTATAAATTCTTTAATTTACAACAGTTTATCTCTTTTCAGTCGCGGGATGGAGCAGTCTGGTAGCTCGTCGGGCTCATAACCCGAAGGTCATAGGTTCAAATCCTATTCCCGCAACCAATTTTTACAATCACTTACATTTAATTATTTGTTGCCTTCAAAATAACTGCTAGGAATCGCAACTCTTGGATATTCTGCCTAGCCATTTTCTTGAAGAATTTGGTACTCCCTCCCACCTTTCCTCTTTATGAAAGTGAACCAACCATGAATTCAAGAGTTTTTGTTTCTGTTCTTCTTTTATTTTTTTCAGTTCAAGCATTTTCTCACGGTGGAGATGACGGTCCTTCGTCATTAGAATCTGAATTTGCAAAACTTTCACATCTTCATTTTCCATTCAACTATTCTACGAAAGAAGGAGTTCTTTTTGGCTATGAGCTTTTGAACTCAGAACATGAATCTGAAGATGGCAATGATTCTCATGGTATAGATATCAATATGCATCCGGTTTTATTTGGTGGTGTGGATAAGATCAAAAATTATATTTGTCTTGAAGAAGGAAACACAATTCAGATTGAAGCTTGTTCTGAAAGTTCACCTTACGCTTTGTTTGAAACAAAGAAATGGGATTTGGGACTGGGAGCAGAAGCCGATGTTCATCTTCCGATTCCAATGTTTTCAGCCGGTTTAGGAATTTCATACCTGAAGGGAAAAAATCATTATTCACTCAGAATGTTGAAACATAAGAATGAAGTTCGAGAGGCTTTATTATTGCCTGTTTCGCAGAAAAATTTGAGTCAGTGGCGCCCGGGTGATCAGTTCGCTTATTATTCAAAAGGTTCTCTGGTTATTAATATATTTATCGGCGTTGAACCGATCTTCCATTTAGGGCCTGAGTATATTCATAGTGGAGTCTATAAAATTCAAGTTAAGATGATTGATGAAAAGACTCTCTTCGTGAATATCGCATCGTTGTCGAGCAATGCTGTTGGCGCTGAAGTCAATGGAGTCATTCTCAATGTTGAAGGGACTCAATCAACAGGTAAATCCATTGCTCTTAATTTTGAATTCAATTTAAAAAATCCAAATGCTTTTGAGGCGCTTAATGCGCTTTTCGCCGGGAAAATTAATAAGACACAAAAACTCATTGAAAAATATAAGGATCTCGCCAATTTAAAGATCGATCTGGATACTAAAGGGACTTCTATTTCTGGAAACTTGGGAATACCCATGCTGTATGCCACCGGCGGGGGCGTGTTCAATTTTAGCTCAGAAGGTGAGATTGAAGATGTAGAGCAAGATGGACAGCGGGATGAGCATGAGAGTTATACTTCTTCTAAAGGTAAGGAAAGATTCTCACGTGGAGTGATCTCAAAGCATTTTTGGGAAAACTCTTCGGTCTCAACATCAGTTCTGCGTGAATTAGGAATTACTGCCGAGGATTCGGCAATGAATACGGCGTTCTATTTAATTTTCAGCAAAGATAAAATGAATATTGCTCGTCTTGAAAAAAAGATTAATCGCATTGCTGCTCGGTGGGGGATTACTGGCCTTAAAAATGTTAATTTGCCTTCAGTCGACAAGGGCTACCTTAAATTAGAATTTTTAGTTCAATGGAAGGGCATGGATATTCTCAGATTGCTGAATACCGAAAATCTTAAAGTCATAAAAGCTCAAGGCTTAGTGAATAGAAAATTTATCAATACTCATGAAAAATTGACTGATCTTAGAAATAAGATTGAAGAGTCTTATGCAAAGAAAGATTTGAGTGATGTCACGGCCCAGGTTAATCAGTTCATGAAAGTCTTTATGGGCTCTAAGGTTCACTTTCAAATTTACAGTAAACTATTTGGTCAGCCACTGGTTCAACTTAAACTTGAAGGCGAAAATATCGCCAGGACTTCAATTCTTTTGTAATAAAAAGACATTTTGTTTCATTGAACTAACTGCAGAAAGGCGTGAGCCTTCAGTCGTTGGTTTGATGCTTTCTAATTGCTCGATAGTGAAATGATTTTTATACAGATCTTGAATCTCTGATTCGGAGACGCTGAAAGGTGGACCTTCCATTTCAGTCTGGTTGTATTCATAAGAAATTAGAAGATATTTTCCATTCTTCTTAAGCGATGCTGTAATGATTTTGGCGTAATCCTTTCTCATGGATTCGGGTAAGGCAACCAAAGCGGCCCGGTCGTAAATAATATCAAAGGCTTCTTTGTTATTAAACTTAAAGAAGTCACCACAACTAATGGTGATATTTTGAAATGAATAATTTTTAAAATTCTGCTCTTCGCTGATCATTGGGGCATTCAGATTATTTTCTGTAAAAAAATCTTTCACAGCTTCTTCGTATAATTCTATCCCATAAACTTTTAGACCGAGATCATGTAGCCAGATCATATCCCGCGTTTTGCCACAAAGGGGAACTAAGACCTTTTGTCCTGCTTGGGGGGTGAGTCTTGGGAAGTATACCAAAAGCTTTTCATGAAATTGTTCCTGATGAAAAGCCGTTCTGCCTTCTTTCCAGGCATCAATCCAAAATTTAGAATCCATTGAAGACCTCACTAAATTCTTTTCCAGCAATTTGAATAAATGAGCTAAGTTTCGTTGTGACAAATCTCTGTGCTGGATACACGAAATGAACCGGACCAATAGCTGATTTCCATTCTGGAAGAATTCTTTCGAGTTTACTAGATTTGAGATCAGAATAAATTAAAGACATTGGAAGGAAAGCGATTCCTTCATCTTTTAAGGCCATGGTCTGAATCATTTCCAGCTTCCATGTGTCAATTCCCAGAGGGAGCAGTGACTCCCCATGAATCGTGCTGCACTTCAAACTGGTGGTTTTTTGGTGGGTGATGATATTAATATTTCTATAGACGTTCAGCTGGTAAAACAGAAGACATGAAAAGAAGAATTTATTTAGGCTGTTTGGCGGGAGGAATTGTTATGGCAAGCACAGGAATACTTTCGAATCTTGGAAATAAAAAAGCCAATGGCGTGAAAATGCCTGCCCTTTTTATTGGACACGGTTCGCCCATGAATGCCATCGCCAACAATACTTTTACCCAAACTCTCAATGGTTTGGGTAAAAAACTTCCGAGACCATCGACAATAATAGTGATCTCTGCTCACTGGATGACCCATGGAACTTATCTTACGAGCATGGCGAAACCAAAGACCATTCATGATTTTGGTGGGTTTCCTCAAGCGTTATTTGATGTTCAATTTCCGGCCCCAGGTAATGTAGAGCTTGCGAAATCTATTCAGAGTGAAATCCGTCAGACTAAATTGGGTTTAGATGATCAAGAATGGGGACTGGATCATGGAACATGGTCTGTACTTAAGCATCTCTATCCTGAAGCGCAGATCCCTGTGATTCAGCTTAGTCTAGATATGAGTCAGCCTATGGAATATCACTTTAAACTGGGACAGGAATTAGCACACCTTCGTGAGCGTGGAGTTTTGATTATTGGAAGTGGAAATATCGTTCACAATCTTCGTCGAATTAGCTGGGAAGAGAAGGCGAAGCCCTTTGAATGGTCACTGGAGTTTGATGAGTGGATGAAAAAGAAGCTTGTTAATAAGGACTTTAATTCACTTCAAAAAGAGTTCTTGAATACTGAAGCCGCACGATTATCTGTTCCAACATTGGATCATTACTTGCCATTACTTTATATTATTGGTGCTGCTGGTGATAAAGAAGAGGTGAAATTTGAATACGAAGAAATTCAGAATGCATCTATTTCAATGAGAAGTTTTAGTTTTGGCTGATTATTTAAAAAAAAAATCCCACGAAAGCCTTTCGGCTCTCGTGGGAAATGTAAACTAATTAATAACGTTTGTTATCACGAGCTTCCATAGGCTTGGCCTCAGAAACATTCATTTGACGACCGTCAAACTCTTGTCCATTGAGGGTGCTGATGGCATTAGATGCTTCTAAGCTTGTAGACATTTCTACAAAGCCGAAGCCTTTACTGCGATTTGTATCTCTGTCCATGATCACTTTTGCAGAACGAACTGTTCCGAATTGTGAAAACTTTGTAGAAAGTGTTTCGTTACTAACTGAGTAACCGAGGTTACCAACATAAATTTTTTGACTCATATGAGCCTCCGATGGAAATTTGTCACTAAGATGTGACAAAACTGTGTTTTGTAATTTTATTTTTGAGAATAATTTAAAAAATTGAATAATATTTCTTGGGTCAAATTAATCTGAAATGAGAACTAAAAGCAGAGTTAGTTGAAAACAGATTCTCACAAGGTATAGTAAAGGTTTGTTGAATACTAGGCTTATTATTCAAACCAAATTACTTTTAATTAAAGCTCATGCAATAACATGAGCTTGGGCATCACTGGGGAGTCTTACAGGTTTGCGCGCCGTTACATAATTAAATCTTTAAAGGCTCGCTCTTTTCTTGCGTTAACTTTTTGCTTTAGCCCCCAATTGACTAGGCACCTTGTTTAATTTGTTTTTTATACTCTAACGGGCTCATCATTCCAAGTCCAGAATGTGGCGCTTCTTCGTTATAATCCTTGAACCATCCCGGCAACATTTCTAAAACAGTATCGGCATCGAAGCAATCACTCATGTAAACGTAATCTCTCTTTAAAGTCCCCACAAAAGCTTCCGACATTCCATTTGATTGCGGACTATATGCTGCCGTAAAACAGCAAGTGAGGCCAAGATCCCTTCCTAATTGCTTAGTGTCCAGTGCCCTGTAAATCGACCCACGATCACTAAGCCACTGAATGTCTCTTAACGTTTTTCCACCTTCAAATCTTGCGTCTACACTTTGAATCATCAAGTTTTGAATATCTGTCGCCAAAAGTGGCAGTTTACTCGCTACGTATGAGATGGCCTCACGGTCGTGGCAATCTAATGAGAAGGCTACGTAAACTTTCTCCCCATTGAAGCATCGAATTTCTAATCCGTCTGAACACCAGCGGGTATTTGAATGTAGAGTGATAATCTTTCCAGTCTTCTGATGATCCCTAAGAACAACCTCTTTTTTAAGGAGAAGACCATTAATATCCATCACTCGAAAAATCCTCTTCCTGTTGAACCTTGATAGGCCTTCTATTTTACGTTTCTTATTAATCATCGCTGTCACTCTCTTGTGACCATAGCTAGACCTCGTCTTGAGAATCACATTAATTTCTGCAAGAACTTCTGAATCTGATTCTTTTTCATATCGAATGCGTTCCATTTTATTTTCCTTTTTCTTCCAATACAGAGAGGCCCTGGCAACGTCGAGGTCGTTGCAGACTCTGCTCTTTGAATAAGTTGAACCAAGAATTTGAATTACTTCTTTGGTGACTTCAATTTTTCCGATCTTTGATTTTTTTTTAGAACATCATTGGCCGTCTTTAAAATTTCATTGGTGATGGCCAAGTTGCCCACAGCTTTTTTTAGATGATTGTTTTCTTCTTTTAGCTTCTCAAGTTCTTGAAGAATTTCGTGAACATCGACTGAGTCTTTTTTAGTTTCTTGGGACATATCTCTTTTCCATTTGTGGATCGTCACTGGATGAATACCATGCTTACGAGCAAGGATAGAAATAGTCATACCACCAGATTGCAGCTCATTCAAAAGTTCGATTTTTTGGGACTTAGTTCTGTACGCCCGTCGTGTGGTTTCAGTCGTTTGCATAGATCCTCCTGGTTTGGAGGTGTCTAGTTCAATTGGGGGTTAAGAACACTTTACAAGTTTTGAAATAGTTTCTTTGTTGTTTGCGAGAAGATTGATGTCAAATGAGTAGGCATCAAAAATTAAGACAAAACTAAAAAAAGCGAATGTGAGCGTTTTAATCATATGCAGTCCTTGTTACGGCGGCATTGATACTTTTTTAAATTTTGATCGTAAAGGATTAAAGAATAAAACGTGTTTTTTCTACAGGGGTAGGTAGACGACATGTTTTTCGCTTCCCAAACAATCGATATCGATTGGTTGCAACGAAATCATAGCCAATATTAAGAAGTCCAGAGGGAAGAATTCTAAGTACTGAAATAAGCTTCCAGCAGCCTCCAAGTTTTGTGAGCGCTTTAATGACCCCGGTTGCTTTTCTATAGGTATCTTGATCAATCATAACGACTAGCGACTTGAGGTTAGCTACATCTTGCGGCTTCAAATTATCTTTCGCAAAATCACTTTGAAGGGGAGAGAATTTAAAAATGGCTTCGCGATCGACTTTCATCATGAAGTCTACAAAGCCATTACATAAACCACAATATCCATCAAAAAAAATAACATTCATGGATTCATTTTTATCTTCATTTTATAATGAATGGCAATGACACAATTAAAGTCGGGCCCTAATTTTGGTCCCGATGTTTTTAAGTTAAATTTGCTACTCCTTTGCTAGTCGGTTAAATTAATACAATGAGTATTGATCAAATTTGGATAGATAAGTTGGCACCCTTAGTTCAAAGGGACCATTTTATTCGGGAAGCCCTGATGGCCAGAGGAATCTTGGAAGATGCTTATCATGCTGAGATGGAAAAAGTTCATTTGGAAAATGCAAAAAAACTCAAAGTCATGATTAATCAGAATGGCTTTCCTGTTTTGTCCAATGCAGGATTTGAAGGCGTTCAACTTTCCTGGCTTATCATTAATCATTCCATTCCAGATCCTGATTTTATGAAGGAATGTTTGTTAGAAATTCGAATGGCCGCTGCTCAGGGCGATTATCCTAAGGATTTATTGGCCTATCTTGAAGATCGTGTGGCTTATTTCGAGGGTAAACCTCAATTATACGGAACAAATTTTGATTGGGTCGAGGGAGAACTCAAACCAACAAAAATTGAAGATTTAAAATTGCTTGATACGAGACGACTCGAATATGGTTTACCTCCTATGGCCGAAACACTTTTTAAGATCTCTCAGACTCCGCCCCCTAAAGATCCAGAAAAGAAGCAGAAAGAGTTCGATTTATGGCTTAAAAAAGTTGGTTGGCGTATCTAAGTATCTAATTTTATATGTTTGTAGTTTTTACTGTCCCTCTGACTTATATGCTCTATGAAGCTATAACTTCCGCCAATGAAATTCCTCTTTATTTTATTTCTATTACTTCAAATGACTGTGGCCCATGCTTTGGCGCCACAAGATGTCATTATAAAAGCGAGACTCGATCAACAGTCTTCAGCTTCACTTATAAAGCGAGTGAGAACTTTTCTTATTAATAATGAATTTGGTGATCCATATGATCGTCAATTTGAAACACCTATCGTGTTAGATTTAAAAAAAGTATTGAATGACCTTCCTGAGGATACTCAAAAGTGGATGAAAGACTTTCAGAGTCTTCTGAGTCTGGAGTTATTTGAATCTAGCTACAAGATGAAAATTGAAAACTTCTCATATTCTATTGATAATTTTAGTACTGAACTGATGCCTAAGTCTTCGGTTCTAGATCGCATTGAATATGTGAGTCTAAATTATGTTCAAGGCTTGAGGTTATCCTCTTTCAGAATTGCTTTTCAAATTGAATTAAAGACAACTACAAGTGGTCAACCTATTAAATTTGAAATTGAACTTATCGAGCCAGAATTTTTAATCAGTCCTGATCTCATGGTTGAACTACCAATGGGGTGGCAAACAGCTTTGCTCCCTAATTCTTTGCTGATTTCTTTATATGAAATTAATCTTTCAAAAGTTTTCTCAAAAGTTATGGAAAATCCTCAGTTGATAAACTTACATATTAAAGATGTTCATATGCCGGACGTTTCGATTCGAGTAGGTAATAGAACACTGAGTTTTGACCAGGTAAAAATCAAAAATTTTTTTTCAACTCGCAAAGAACAAATGAAGATAGCGATACTTGATCTGATTAAAGTTAAAATGGAAGAGCGTTTTTCAAATATTATTAAAGATACTCCTCAAGAAATATTTATCCCCAGATCCTTAGTCACTAAAGGTAAAGTAAGTGCGGGTTTTGATATTAAATCAACTGTGGCCGATCCCATTTCAAGAGTTGCTGAGGTTGCAGTTGATGGTCACTTCTGTGCGAATTTAGATGACCTGGAGCATTCCCTTTGCGTTTTATCTCAAATCCCAACAACCATTAGAAGACAAATTGAAGCCACTGCTTTTGATCAATCGATGCTGGAGATTGATAGAAAATTTGAACAAAAAAATGCCAATATTGCGGTCAGTATCAGTGAGCATTATATCAATCAATTAATTACTGCTGCGGTCCAGGCAAATTTACTAGATTTGGGAGGCAAGGACTTTAAACTTGGTTCCGAGAAAGCTTTTGTCATAGCAGAAGTAAAGGGTGAAGGATTTAATCTTTATCTGGATATCATTTATAAACTCCAAGGCTCTCAACGGGTTTTGGTTGGACGCTCAGAATTGCGATTTCCGATTAGGCTTGAAATGGGACTTAAAATTGTCACTCAAGACGGTTTTCCTCATTTGGTTATCAAAGTGCTAAGGCTGAATACGGATAAGGACCTTTTGATTAATGGGCTGCCAAAGTATAATCTTGTTACGAATGTTAATTCCGTTAGATTTAGGGAAAAAGTGATTAAGGGCATTATGGAAGACATAGCCCCTTTTGACCAAAAAGTACTTGTAGATCTCGAGCTGAGGGAATTCAAAGATACCTATTTGGAAGAATTGAATTTCTATTCCGATGGTTTAGGCCGTGCTACTGCCATTCTTTTCATGAATGGCATAAAAATAAGAAGATAAATTTTTACTAAATTCGTTGGCCCGATTAAACTCTTAGTGTTTAAGGAGATCCAATGACACGTATTACAGTAAGCCCGGAAGATCAGCTCAAAGAACTTAAGCGTGGAGCTTTTGAAATTTTGCCAGAAGAAGAACTACTTAAGAAATTAAAGAAATCATTTGATAAGCAAAAACCTTTAAAGATTAAATTTGGTGCTGATCCTTCTAGACCAGATATTCATCTTGGCCATACTGTTGTCTTGCAGAAATTGCGGCTTTTACAGGATTTCGGTCATGAAATATTTTTCCTCATCGGCGACTACACAGCACAAATTGGCGATCCAACAGGAAAAAATAAAACTCGTCCTATTTTAACGGCCGAAGAGGTTATGATTAATGCTCAAACTTATAAAGAGCAGGTTGGAAAAGTTTTGGATATGAATAAAACCACAGTGGTTTTTAACAAGGACTGGCTTGGTAAATTTTCTGGTCTGGATCTAATTCAATTAATGGCCAAAGCCACAGTCGGTGCCATTCTTCAGCGTGATGATTTTTCTAAAAGATATAATACCGGTGAAGCTATTTATTTACATGAAATGATTTATCCCATTCTTCAGGGATTTGATTCAGTTCATTTAAAAGCCGATCTTGAGCTTGGTGGAACTGATCAGACGTTCAATCTTATGATGGGTCGTCATTTACAACATACTTATGAACAGGAAGCTCAATGTATACTAACCATGCCTTTAATTGAAGGTACGGATGGTGTGAATAAAATGTCAAAATCCATGGATAATTATATTTCATTAACTGAATCTCCAACTAACATGTTTGGAAAGTTAATGTCGATCTCTGATGATTTGATGAAGAAATATTATCTGCTCTTATGTCGTCGTCCAAATAATGAAGTTGAAAGTATTATTAATGGACTTACAACTGGTTCTTTGCATCCAATGGAAGCCAAGAAAAGTTTAGCTGCCGAAGTCACAGGGTATTACCACGGTATTGAAGCTGGTAAAGAAGAAAGAGAGAAATTTGAGGCACGTTTCACCAAAAAGCAAATTCCTGATGATATCCAGACAATTACCAAACCAGCTGGTGCAATCAATCTCTTGGATTTGTTTGTTGAGCTTGAATTGATTAAGTCCAAAACCGAAGGGCGACGCTTAATTCAGCAAAATGCTGTAAAGGTCAATTTTGAAAATCACGCATCAGAGGCTTTAAATCTTGAAGCTGGCAAAGAAGTAATCCTCAAGATTGGTAAATTGCGGATGCTTAAAATTTTAGTGGGTTAGTTAATACCCACTGGATGAAGAAGCCGTACCGTTTACGATCTCTACACTTGCACTTGTTCCTAAGCGGGTAGCTCCTGCTTCAATCATTAATTTTGCAGTTTCAGTATTTCTAATTCCACCACTGGCCTTAATTCCCATGTGGATACCCACAATTGAGCGCATGAGTTTAATGTCTTCGATAGTTGCTCCTCCAGTTGAGAAACCTGTGGATGTTTTTACAAAATCCACACCAGCCTTGACAGCAAGTTCACAAGTTTTTTTCTTTTCATCATTAGTCAGCAAGCAGTTTTCCAGAATCACTTTCAAAAGGGCATTTTGCTGATGGCACACTTGTGCAAGAGAAGACATGTCATCAAGAACATACTGCCAGTTTTGAGATTTTACGGCAGAGATATTTAATACCATATCGATTTCTTTGGCACCTTCAGCAATAGCCTTTATGGCTTCAAAGCGTTTAGTTTCCATGGTTGACGCTCCCAAAGGAAAGCCAACAACAGTACAAACTTTCACTCCGGAGCCTTTAAGTAATTCTACTGCTGCCTTTACGTAATAAGAGTTTACGCAAACTGAGAAAAAATGATTTTCTCGGGCTTGCTGACAAAGATTTGTGATTTGTTCCAGAGAGGCGTCAGCTTTTAATAAAGTATGATCAATATATTGATTGAGTTTCATAAGTTAAGCCTTTGGAATTTCGGTGTTAATTACGCTTGGTAAATTTTTATATGTATCCAGAAAATTCTGACATTCTGGTCGTTGATCAATTTTTATGATGCCTCTGAATATCGCCCAGTCTAAAAAACAATAAAGTGAGATGGAATGAAAGTTCCAATTCTTCAGAGCTTCATTCTCAATATAAGGTTTTAAATAATCCAGAACGGATTCAATTCGATCTTTTTGACGGACCACGTACATTATTTGTTCATCAATATTTATGCCGGATCTTTTCATAAGGAGAAGGGCAACTCCAGAGTTCATGGCCCCATCAAGAGCTGTGAGTTGATTTTCATCCATCCAGTCAATGTTTGAGAATCTATGGATGGCGTTGAGATAATTAAAAATCTGT
>Ga0049084_10000410_pt1 | contig 16782 bp, 10 predicted proteins | sample GreLakmeON33MSRF_FD_66720 | JGI IMG/M metagenome (GOLD analysis project Ga0049084, IMG submission 66720) | Freshwater lentic microbial communities from great Laurentian Lakes, MI, USA - Great Lakes metaG ON33MSRF | ecosystem: Environmental > Aquatic > Freshwater > Lake | place: Great Lakes... | reverse complement strand
TAGGTTTTGGCGCGTTCAATATTGGAATACCAGCTTTCACTACCCAAGAAAATCTTCCTTCCCGAGCGGCCTTGCTTTTTGCAGTATTCGGGTTATTTAATGTTTTCGGAGGCGTAATTGCTGGAACCATTTCAAGAAAACTTTCGCCGCTAAAGGGTTTTCTTATAACATATAAATTCTGGGTAATCTCAGTAGCGCCGTTATCACTAGCTTATCCAGACTGGTCACTAATACTCCTTGCAGCCTTAATCGGCTTAGTGGGAGGTGTGCAAAAAGTTTTTTATTGGGAAGTTACTGAAGCGGTTCGCCCTAAAGGCACAGCCGTATCAGCACTTGCTTGGCTATGGACGGTAGAAGGAACATTTGCCGCAATTGGATCAGCAATCGGCGGTCTTATTGCTGAAAATTACGGGCCGCGCTGGTGTTTTGCAATGACTAGCGTCTCAGTATTCATTGGTTATTTAATTTTGGCTGCTGGGAAAAAACATTTTGTACGAGCGAATGAATTACCTTCAGATGAATCTGATCTAAATGCGATGGAAGATAACGCTGACAAAAATAGATAGCTTTAATGCGCGGCTAAATCCCAAGTTTTTCCAAAACCAACATTAACTTCCAAAGGCGCATTTAACGGATATGCGATTCCCATCTCTTTTCGCACCAATTTCTCCATAACTTCTGATTCACCTGGCGCTATTTCGCATATCAATTCGTCATGTACTTGCAATAGCAATCTAGATTTCACTCCAGATTCGGCGATTGCTTTCCCTACATTTAACATGGCAATTTTTATAATGTCTGCCGCAGAACCTTGAATTGGTGAATTAAGCGCCATCCGCTCCGCAATTTCACGTCGCTGCCTATTGTCTTGATTCAGATCCGGTAAGTAACGTCGGCGTCCCATAATGGTTTCGGTATACCCCTTAGCCCGGGCTTCAATAACAACGCTTTTTAAATAAGTTTGAATTCCGCCAAACCTTTCAAAGTAGCGCGCCATTAATTCACTAGCATCAGTTGGCGATAGGTCTAGTTGTTGGGCAAGCCCGAAGGATGATAACCCGTAAGCAAGTCCATAGGACATAGCCTTAATTTTGCGACGCATTTCGGCATCTACTTCACTTCGTGGGACTCCAAAAACTTCGGACGCCACCGTGGAGTGTAAATCTTCGCCAGAATGAAAAGCCTCAAGCAGTTTCGCATCTTTCGAAAGATGCGCCATTATCCGCATCTCAATCTGGCTGTAATCAGCGGTCATTAAATCCACAAACGGAGATTGCGCAATAAAACAATCTCTAATTTTTCGTCCTTCTTCAGTGCGTACTGGAATATTTTGAAGGTTTGGATCAGTCGACGAGAGTCTTCCAGTAGCGGCGACTGTCTGTTGAAACGTTGTGTGGATCCGCTCATCTTTCCCAGTCGCGGTTAGTAGCCCTTCAATTGTGGTCTTTAATTTTCCAGCTTCCCTAATTCTTAACAAACTTTGCAGTACCGGGTGTCCAGTTTTAATAAATAACCAATCTAGGGAATCAGCATCCGTCGTATACCCAGTTTTAATTTTCTTAGTTTTTGGTAACCCTAAATCATCAAAAAGTACTGCTTGTAATTGCTTTGGCGATGCTACGTTAAATTCTTTACCGGCGGCCTTATGGGCGGCAGCTGTTTCACGCTCTACATCATTTCGTAATAATGTTTCAAGTTCTTTCAATTTTTTAACATCTACCGCTATTCCTAACGCCTCAATCTCTGCGAGCAAATTTAGAACTGGAATTTCCATCTCGTTAAATAGCTGCAACAACTCCCGATCTTTCATATCCTTTTCTAGAACTGTAGCTAGTTCAGCAATCCAAGTTGCGGAACGAGGTTCAAAATTAGATACATCAAAGAGCGTTTCTGCGGTAGCACCACCTTGGGTATCGGTTGCGAAACCCAAATACCTTTGCGTCAAATCACTTAGTTCCAGCGCTCTAGTCCCAGGATTAATCAAGTACGCGGCAAGCTCGGTATCAAAGATCAAGCCTTGCATTCCAAACTCTCTAATCAACGGCTTTGCGCCATGTGATATTTTCTTTACTTTCGCATCTGAAAACCAACCGCCTAATTCACTCGATTGGATATGGAAAGTTTTACCACTAGATAGATGAACTGCATATTCTAAAATTTGATTACCTAGATATGAGGCCGCGATCGTAATAGGTGAAGATTCTTGAGATATCAATTTATCCAAATCGCTACTTGAAATCTGCAAAATTGAAATGTCCACAACCGGAGCGGTGCTTGTTGGCACATCAATTGTTGCAATTCCGATTGCTTTCAAGCGTTCCTTTAAAGTTCGAATCTCTAAATGGTCAAAAAGTTTAGAGATATCTGTATCGTGTGGTCCTTCCCAAAGTAAATCAGCAACTTTGAAATCAATCGGAACTTCGTGAAGTAATTGGGTAAGTTCCCGATTAGTTTTCACGCTTGTCACATTCGCGCGAAGTGATTCGCCAACTTTGCCTGCTAAATTTTCCAGATTTGCTAAAAGTTCGGTTAGCGATCCGTACTCCTGAATCCATTTAGTTGCGGTCTTCTCCCCCACGCCCGGGACTGAAGGCAAATTATCACTCGGGTCTCCGCGCAGCGCTGCAAAATCTGGATACTGCGCTGGCGTTAAACCGTACTTTTCGGTGACTGCTGCAGGTGTCATCCGTGCTAGTTCGGTAACTCCCTTTTTGGGATATAAAACAGTTACATCGCTATCCACCAATTGGAAACTATCCCGATCGCCAGTACAGATCAATACTTCAAAGCCTTCAGTTTTTGCCGCCGTGGATATAGTTGCCAAAATATCGTCGGCTTCAAATCCTGCTAATTCAAAACGCTTTATCCCAAAAGCATCAACCAATTGAAATAGGAATGTCGATTGGGACTTAAATTCATCGGGTGTGGCTGATCTAGTCGCTTTATATTCTGGAAATTTTTCACTTCTAAAAGTTTTGCGAGAAACATCAAAGGCAACTGCAATATGAGTTGGCCGTTCGTCGCGAATCAAATTCATTAACATTGAGGCGAACCCATATACCGCATTCGTATGTTGCCCAGTAGAAGTTGTGAAATTTTCTGCTGGCAACGCAAAGAACGCCCGATACGCCAACGAATGGCCATCTAGCAATAAAAGGCGCGGCTTCACAACGGTGATTCTATGGAGTTATTGCCTAGAATGACGCCATGGAATTCAACAAAAATGATTACATGGAACTATTAAAAATCCGAGGCCGCGGTGCGCTCGGCGAAAAAATGGGTATCGAAGTTATTGAAGCTTCACCTGAACGGATGGTTGGCACAATGCCGGTTGAAGGCAATACCCAACCAATGGGTTTATTGCATGGTGGTGCAAGTGTTGTACTAGCTGAAAGTTTAGGTTCGATTGCGGCGCAATTGCACGCGGGACCAGATCGCCGAATTGTTGGTATTGAAGTTAACGCAACCCATCATAAATCAGCAACTTCTGGCATTGTTACCGGCGTAGCTACCGCAATAACTTTGGGAAAAACTTTATGCTGTCACGAAATCGTTATTACAAACGATCAAGGTGAGCGCACTTGCACTGCGAGAATTACAAATCTAATTCTTGCTAAGCGTTGAGTTTTAGCCGCCTAGATAAGCTTTTGTAACTGCAGGATCTTTCGCAAGATCTGAAGCTTTACCGCTCATCTTGATAGTTCCAGATTCCAAAACATAAGCGCGATCAGCAACATCTAAAGCGGCCGCAGCATTCTGTTCGATCAAAAGAATAGTAATTCCTTGTTCGCGAATTTTTGTGATTGTTTCAAAAATCATATCTACGAGTACTGGGGCTAGACCCATTGATGGTTCATCTAACATTAATAGCTTTGGTGCACCCATCAAGGCTCGGCTTACCGCCAACATTTGTTGTTCGCCACCTGACATAGTTCCAGCACGTTGCGAAATGCGTTCCCGAAGTCTTGGGAAAAGATCCAATACCCGCTCACGATCGGCAGCGACAGCATCTTTATCACTTCGAAGGAATGCACCAAGATCTAAATTCTCGCTAACTGTCATACGCGGGAATATTCGACGACCTTCTGGGGATTGGCATATTCCAAGCTTTACGACTTCGTGACCTTCTTTGCCATCAATTCGATTACCTTCGAAAAGAATTTCGCCAGATTTTGGTTTCAAAAGTCCAGAAATAGTGCGAAGCGTTGTTGATTTGCCAGCTCCATTAGAGCCGATCAAAGTAACGATTTCACCTTGATTAACGGTTATTGAAATGTCCTTAACAGCAACGATCTTGCCATAGCCGACTTTAAGATTTTTAACTTCTAATAGCGCGGACATTATTTACCTCCCTTAGCTTTACCCAGGTAAGCCTCGATAACACGTTGGTTTGATTTGATATCAGCCGGTGAACCTTCAGCAATTTTTTCACCTTGATCTAAAACAGTAACTCGCTCCGAAACGCTCATTACAACCTTCATATCGTGTTCAATTAACAAAATCGCCACGTCACGTTCGGCACGAACTTTGTAAACGAAATCGATGAAAATTTGAGATTCTTGCGGGTTCATACCTGCAGTAGGTTCGTCCAAAAGTAAAACTTTGGGATTCAACGCCAGCGCTCGTGCTACTTCTAAACGCCGTTGATCACCATATGAAAGATTACGAGCATATTCGCCAGCCCACTTGCCAATTCCCACGAAGTCGAGAATTTCGCGAGCCCGATCCAGAGCTTCTTTCTCTTCCTTGCGTTGTCTTGAAGTACCAAAAATTGTGGCAAGAATTCCCGATTTTAAATGGGAGTGCATCGCTACTAATAAGTTCTCTTCTGCAGTCATCAAACCAAAGAGTCGAATATTTTGGAATGTGCGGGCCATGCCGAGTTCAGCAATTTTATGCGGTGGCAAATCAGTTGTATCAGTGCCATCGTATGTAACCGTTCCAGAAGATGGTTTGTAAAGACCGGTTAGCACGTTGAAGAAGGTGGTTTTCCCAGCACCATTTGGGCCAATTAGCGAAACCACAGATTTCTCTGGGATGTCGAATGAAATGTCATCTACTGCTAACAGTCCGCCGAATGCAACGCTGATGTTAGAAGCTTGTAAAACTTTTACCGGTGAGAGCGCCATAGTTACTTACTCTCCTTTGGTGAGAGATCTTCTTCCCGGTCACCCTCATGAAGAATTAAACGAAGGCGCGACTCTGGAATCAAACCTTCGCGTTTATATAACATCATTAAAATTAGAACTAAACCAAATAGTAAGAATGTGAATGATGGGAAATTAATTTCAGTTTCAAATCTGGTGTTGAATGTCTGACCAAATGCGGGCAATCCGGTGGAGTTCATCCAAGAGAGCAAGAGCGCGCCAAGAATGACACCCCAGACGTTACCCATACCGCCTAAGACCACCATGGCGAGCAAGAAGATAGAGATTGTAAAGTTAAACCGTTCTGCATAAACTCCATCAACGTGCGTTGCGAAAGCCACGCCCCCTAGTCCGCCAGCGAATGCGCCTACTGCATAAGCCGCCAACTTAGTCTGCATAAGCGGAACGCCCATCATGCTTGCAGCTAGCTCATCTTCACGAATAGCTAACCAGGCACGACCTAGCCGACCTTTTCGCAAACGAAGCGAGATAAAGATCATTACAAATGCCAAGAAAACGAAAACAATAAACTTGTAACCAAAATCAAATGGGCCAACATTTTTTATTCCTGCAGGAATTGGATCCAGGATTGTGATTCCTTTCGTACCATTCGAAAGGTTAAATCCACCAATATCGTCACCATTGTAGAAGATTTGCGGAATAATTTCACCGAAACCCAAAGTAACGATTGCAAGATAATCGCTCTTAAGTCGTAGCGTTGGTGCGCCGATCAGAACTCCAAAGAAAGCACAAACTAACCCACCGATAAGTAATACGACCCAGAAATTGATGTGAATTCCAGGAGCTGCTTTTGCCACTGAACCGTAGAAATGAATATTAATCATGTAGAAAAATTCCGACATAAACCAGCCAGCGCAATATCCGCCGATCGCCCAGAATGCTACATAACCAAGATCAAGTAGACCGGCATAGCCGACTACGATATTTAAGCCAAGCGCACAAATTACATAAACTAGCGCCTCATTGACCGCCATAGGTGGAAGCCAAAGTTGTAACGTGTCATAAATCCCCATTGGCAAGCCATCCCAAGGAAATAAAAATTGGTAGGTAATGAAGAGCGCTACGGCCGCGATTAAGTATCCGGTAGCCCATTTGCGTTGCGAAGAAATAGCCACCATCACACCTTTTCCGTAGTTGCTTTACCGAGTAAACCGGCTGGCTTCAAAACTAGAATTAAAATCAAAATGGTAAAGACCACGGTCTGTGACCATTTCTGACCAAGTGCAATTGGTAAACCATCATTCAATCCTTGAATAATTCCAATCAAAAGTGCACCGAGCACTGCGCCATTTAAACTACCGATTCCGCCAAGCACTGCGGATGTAAAAGCGATTAATCCAAGTTGGAAACCTAGGTTGTAGTTCGTGGTTCCGATTGCTTGCTGGTAGAGCAAACCAGCAGCGCCAGCTAACGCGCCACCAAGGGCAAATGTGAACGAAATTGTCTTATTAACATCGATACCCATTAATCTCGCCGCATCTTGATCTTGTGCGGTAGCCCGCATCGCTTTGCCTCGTTTAGTCTTGTTTACAACAAAGGTAAGTGATCCCAAAAGTGGTGCAGCCACTAAAATTAAAATTATGGTTACGTGGCTAATAATTACACCAAACCAAACATATTCACCATGTGGAATAACAGTTGGCCATTGTCTAGGTGTAGATCCATTCCATTTGATGCCGACAAATTGCAGTAGGAATGACATACCGACTGCGGTAATTAGCGGAGCTAGTTTTGGCGCTCGACGCAATTTCCGATATGCAAGCCGTTCAATCAAAACATTTATAGTTCCGCAAAATAACATGGCCGCGAATAGCGCCGCAACAAATGTTAGCCAACCCGCAAGATTAGAATTCTCTTGGTGGAACCAAATCGTTATGAAGTAGGAAGAGAAGAGCGCACCTAACATAAATAGGTCGCCGTGTGCAAAGTTGATTAGCTCAATAATTCCATAAACCAGCGTATATCCAAGGGCGATCAAGGCATATAACAAACCATTGCGAAGACCTAGAACTGTGACTTGGGCAAATTGCGTTGGCGATTTGATTAGGTTTACCCCGAGCCAAAGAATCATTAATGCGGCGATTATTAGCGCGCCAGAAGTTTCAATTCTTTTACGTCTTACTTGGCCGCGAGTGCCGGTAAACTTCTTGGCTTCAACTGTGGCTTTCAATTTACCCACCCTTAATTTGAATGCGAATTAAAATTTAATAAGTGGGTGGCTTTGGAATAATCCAAAACCACCCACTTTGTAAATAAGTACTACTTAACTGTGATCTTCTTCAGCGTTGTTTCTGTCTTGTTCTTCACTACCAGGATGGTGATGTCGCGATAGATAGTATCGCCAGCATCATCAAATGTAATTGAAGTTCCAACAACAGACTTGACTGCAGGAATGTTTACTGACTTCATCTTTAGGTATACATCTTTACGAGTTCCGTTTGAACGTGAAATCGCATCGAGGATTGCCTGCATAGCTGCGCCACCGTAAACGGAGAATGAGCTAGTAGGTGCCTTGCCGTACGCCTTTAGATAATCTTTCTGGAATGAAGCTGCCTTACCATTCTTAGGGAATAGGTCGATTGAAAGACCTGTGAATGATAGGAATGCGCCATCTGCTTCTGGAAGATCCAAGAAGTCTGGATATCCAGTGAATCCATCGGGTGCCATCAACTTAACTTTAGTGTTGTCGCCAAGAACTTTTACTTTGTCCTTAACAAGTTGGCCACCATTTAGGTCGAAGATTCCACCGATGTAGATCATGTCTGGGTTAAGAGCCTTGATTTTTGTGAACAAAGCTTCGTAGTTAGGTTGCTTAGCATCCCAACCTTCGCCGTTTACGCCAGGAGAAAGAACCTTCATGCCAATTTTGTTAGCTTCAGTTGTGAAAGCTTGTGCGACACCTTGACCGTAAGTCTGAGTATCGTTAAGTACGTAAACTGACTTTACGCCTTGGCTCTGTGCGAATTGTGCAGCAGCTGAACCTTGGAAGTCATCAGTAGTTACAACGCGGAAGTAGTTACGGAAACCGGTTGGGTAGTACTTAGTAGGTTCGCCTGGACCCCAAGCCTTGGTTAGACCAGGGTTTGTGTTCGCATTTGAAACCATAATCATTGGACCCTTTGGATCCTGGTTTAGTATTGGAACGATAATTTTTGCACAACCTGAGTTATATGTACCCATAACGGCAACTTCGCTCTTGTTAGCAACGTGTGCTTGTGCATTAGCTGCGCACTGTGCATCGTCCCATGAACCTTTAGCTGCGGTTGAGTTATCATAAGTTTTGAACTTGATTGCATACTTTCCAGCTTTGTTATTCATTTGCTTAAGCAGCAACTTAATAACGTTGTTTGTCGATTCGCTTTGATCCGCTGATCCACCCTGCAGAGGTAGGTCAGAAGAAACAGTCAAAGTAACTGGTGCAGATTGAGCCATTGTTGAACCAACGATGCTCATTGCCAAAGTTACGACACCAAGCGCTACGAGAGCCTTGTTGTTTTTTTTCATGTAACAGTGTTCCCTTCATTCGAATGTAAGAAGACCGGGATAGGCGCTCCTTAGGTATCGCGAAGTATGCCGTCTTTGAGTATTTTCTCCAAGCCGAACCCCGCTCACCAAGTAACGTTTCGGTAACCGTTTTTGCCGATTTCCAGCGCGGTCTGGCTTACTTATCTAGGACCGCATCTGGGGAGATAACGGCCTGGGCCACAGCCTTCATTGAGATCCGTCGGTCCATCGCAGCCCGTTGGATCCAAGTAAAAGACTCAGGTTCGGAGAGGTTTAGGGCTTGCATCAAAATCCCCTTGGCTCGGTCGATGAGCTTTCTAGTCTCTAGTCGGTCGTACAAATTTGCCACTTCAGCTTCAAGTGCTTTTAGTTGGCGATGGCGGCTAATTGCAATTTCAATCGCTGGCGTTAAATCAGAGATTGAAAATGGCTTAACAACATATGCCATGGCGCCAGCATCTCTTGCTCGTTCCACTAAATCTCGCTGACTGAATGCGGTCAACATTAAAACTGGAGAGATTGCGATTATTTTTTCAGCGGCTGAGATGCCATCGAGAATAGGCATTTTCACATCGAGAATTGCTAAATCGGGCTTATGTTTCTCCGCTAGCGCAATTGCCTCTTCGCCATTGCTTGCTTCACCAACAACTTCGTATCCTGCTTCAACTAACATCTCAACCAGATCTAATCTAATTAGCGCTTCATCTTCGGCCACCAATATTCGACCGCGAGATTTTTCGGCGCTTGGTTGCGACTCTGGGTTCATGTGCCTCGAGTCGGATTTGAACCGACACTATGCAGTGTTTGAGACTGCCCTCTCTACCGTTGGAGTACCGAGGCTTTAACTTTAAAAGCTATGCACAAGTATAAGGAAGTCGCGCCTTTGTGCGAGTACGAAAACGTTAATTACCGATAAGCGGGAGCTGCGCCGCCAACGGCATCACCAATCTTGTGAACCCGCATTGCATTTGTTGAGCCCGGAATTCCTGGTGGCGAACCAGCAACGATCAAAACTTGCTCGCCAATTTTCACGCGACCGGTGGCTATTAATAAGGTATCGCACTGTTTGACCATCGCATCGGTCGTCGCGACAACCGGCGTAATCATCGGTTCAATCCCCCACGAAAGTGCCAATTGGTTATATGTCCCAATTTCAGGGGTAAAAGCCATGATTGGAATTGGCGAACGGAGCCGTGACATTCGACGGGCTGAATCTCCACTTTGCGTAAAAGTCACGAGAAGCTGAGCTCCGATAATCGCACCCACATCAGCTGCAGCCTTAGTGATTGCGCCACCTTTGGTTCGAGGGTTGTGCTTCAAAGCTGGAATTAGATCTAACGCATCAGTTTCAGTCTTTTCAATAATTCGCGCCATAGTTTCAACCGCCTCGATTGCGAATTCCCCCACGCTAGTTTCACTAGAGAGCATTAACGCATCAGCGCCATCTAGTACTGCATTCGCGCAATCGGATGCTTCAGCTCTGGTAGGTCTTGAATTAACAATCATTGAGTCCAACATTTGAGTTGCGACGATTACTGGTTTAGCTGATTCGCGTGCCAACGTGATGCATCGCTTTTGCACCATCGGTACATCTTCTATTGGCATTTCAACACCGAGATCGCCGCGTGCCACCATGATGCCATCAAATGCTGCAACAATTTCTTCCAAATTTGCGACAGCTTGTGGTTTTTCAATTTTCGCAATTACCGGAATTCGTATCCCTACTTCATCCATAATTTTATGTACATCCAAGATATCTTTTGCGGATCGTACAAATGAGAGCGCAATAAAATCCGCACCAATTTTCAAACCCCATCTTAAATCTTCGACATCTTTTGCAGACATTGCTGGTACCGAGACTGCAACTCCAGGAAGATTAATGCCTTTGTTGTTACTAACAACGCCAGCTTCGATTACTTTGGTTACCACATTGTTTCCATCAACTTTAACGACTTCTACTGTAACTTTGCCATCGTCAATTAAAATTCGATCGCCAGGTTTGCAATCTCCGGGCAGGTTTTTGAAAGTAGTCCCTACCAATTCTTTGGTGCCTTCAACATCATCGGTGGTGATCGTAAAAATATCGCCACGCGCTAGGGAATGTGGGCCATCTTTAAATTTCGCCAATCGTATTTTTGGCCCTTGTAAATCCACCAGGATTGCGACTGGTTGGCCGGCTTTTAGCGCCGCAGCTCTAACTAAATCGTAAACACTCTCATGCTCCTCGTAGCCGCCATGCGAAAGATTTAACCTAGCCACATTCATTCCGGCCTGAATTAGCGCCGTGATTTTATCCGGGGTCGAAACTGCGGGTCCCATCGTGCAAACAATTTTGGCTCGACGCATGGTGGCTATTCTATCTTTAATAATTGACTAAATAGTCAGCGAACGATCGGTTGGCGCAATTGGAGCAGGTAATTGCGTCCGACCTACCAAGAATTCATCTACTGCAGCGGCAGCGCTGCGCCCCTCAGCGATTGCCCAAACAATTAGCGATTGCCCTCTGCCGGCATCGCCACAAACAAATACGCCATCGACATCACTGGCGAACTTTGCATCTCTTTTAATGTTTCCACTTTCATCAATGGTCACATGTAAATCTTTGATAAATTCATTCTGCTCTGGCCCAGTAAAGCCCATCGCTAAGAACACTAAATCAGCTTTTAAATCACGTTCAGTACCTGGAATTTTTTCAAATTTTCCATCTACAAATTTAGTTTCCACAATTTTTAACGCAGTTAAATTGCCGCTTTGGTCGCCGATAAATGCTTCAGTAGAAATTGCATACAGTCGTTCGCCCGCTTCTTCGTGTGCGCTGGTAACTCGATAAATCATTGGGTAAGTTGGCCATGGTTGTGATGATGGGCGTTCTTCGGTTGGACGCTCCATAATTTCTATTTGGGTAACGCTAGCTGCGCCTTGGCGAATTGCGGTTCCTAAACAATCTGCGCCAGTATCGCCACCACCTAAAATTATTACATTCTTACCTGCAGCATTTATTAAAGGTGTATCGGCTAATTCATTTAACGCTTGTTTATTTCCCCAAGGTAAAAATTCCATGGCTTGGTGAATGCCGCTTAACTCGCGACCTGGAATTGCCAAATCTCGCCATTTAGTTGCGCCGACGGCAATCACGATTGCATCGTATTTTGACCGCATCGAAGCTGCAGTAACATCTACACCGACATTTACGCCGGTACGAAAACGAGTGCCCTCTTTCTCCATCTGCGAAATTCTCCGGTCAATTACAGATTTTTCCATTTTAAATTCTGGAATTCCATAACGTAGCAACCCACCAACTTTTTCGGCTCGCTCGTAGACAACTACAGTGTGGCCAGCCCTGGTTAGCTGTTGCGCTGTGGCTAATCCTGCTGGTCCAGAGCCGATTACTGCAACGGTTTTACCGCTTAAGCGATCTGGTGCGAGCGGTTTAACTATTCCATTACCAAATGCTTCTTCTACAATTCGTAATTCCACTTGTTTAATGGTTACTGGATCCGCATTTATTGCTAATACACACGCAGTTTCGCAGGGTGCTGGACATAATCGTCCGGTAAATTCTGGAAAGTTATTTGTTGCGTGTAAGCGATCCATCGCTTCAGATTTTTCATCCCGCCAAATTAAATCATTCCACTCTGGAATTAAATTTCCGAGTGGGCAACCTTCATGACAGAACGGTATCCCGCAATCCATACATCGACTCGCTTGTTTTTGTAGCACCGCGAAATCTTGGGCTTCGTAAACTTCACGCCAATCTTGAATCCGAACATCGACTGGTCTGCGTTTTGGAGTTTCGCGTGCTGTCTTTATAAATCCGCGTGGATCACCCATTAACCGCCTCCATCACTAATTCATCTGCAGATAAACCTTCGCGTTCAGCCCGTGCAATGACTGCCAAAATCCGGGCATAGTCGCGCGGCAATACCATCGAGATTCGCGCATAGTTTTCATCCCAATTTTCTAAAAGTTCGGCCGCCACTTTAGAGTCGGTTTCCAAACTAAAATTTGTAATTAATTTCTTTACTTCCAATGCACGATCAGCTGGGAGTGAGAGCACATCAACCATTTCTGGATTTACATTTAATGGATCCAAGTCCAAAACATAAGCGATGCCACCAGACATGCCAGCGCCAAAGTTTCTGCCAGTTTTGCCAAGTACAATAACGGTGCCACCAGTCATGTACTCGCAACCATGATCACCAACACCTTCAACTACTGCAGTTGCACCCGAGTTTCGCACGCAGAAACGTTCGCCAACTACCCCTCTTATGAAGATTTCCCCGGTAGTAGCGCCGTATCCGATCACGTTTCCGGCAATAACATTTTCATTGGAATTGAAGGAAGATTTCTCATCCGGGCGGAGAATGATTCGCCCGCCGGATAAACCTTTACCAAGATAATCATTTGAATCGCCAAAAAGTCTAAGTGTTAAACCATTAGGGATGAATGCGCCGAGTGATTGACCTGCTGAGCCATGAAACGTTATATCAATTGTGTTTTCTGGTAATCCGCTATTTCCAAATCGACGGGTGATTTCTGAGCCCAACATAGTTCCGACAGTTCGATTACCGTTCTTAATCGGTGAACTAATTTTTGTTGGAGTTTTTCTTTCTAGCGCCGGCATTGCCTTAACTATCAATGCATTATCAAGTGCAGCCGCTAATCCATGATCTTGAGTAGTGGTATTCCGCCGTATCGCATTTGGTGAAACTTCTGGGAATTTTAGTAGCGGCGCAAGATCTAACCCACTCGCTTTCCAATGATCTACTGCCGCTTTAGTTTCTAAAACTTCAACTTGCCCAACAGCTTCTGCCAAACTCTTGAAGCCTAACGTTGCCAAAATTTCACGCACTTCTTCAGCGATATACTCAAAAAAAGTCTCGACGAATTCTGGTTTTCCAGTAAATTTCTTTCTCAATTCAGGATTTTGAGTAGCAACACCAACTGGGCAGGTATCAAGATGACATACCCGCATCATCACACAACCCGAAACAACTAACGGAGCTGTAGCAAACCCAAATTCCTCTGCGCCTAATAAAGTGGCAATTATTACATCGCGTCCAGTTTTCATCTGGCCATCGGCCTGTACAACTATTCGGTCACGCAATCCGTTAAGCATCAAAGTTTGTTGGGTTTCGGCTAAACCTAACTCCCATGGAGCACCCGCATGTTTTAATGATGTAAGTGGTGAAGCGCCCGTTCCACCATCATGTCCCGAAATTAAAACTACATCCGCATGCGCTTTGCTTACTCCAGCGGCTACTGTGCCTACCCCTACTTCAGCCACTAACTTCACATGAATCCGCGCATCTTTATTTGCATTCTTTAAATCATGAATCAATTGCGCCAGATCTTCGATGGAGTAGATGTCGTGATGAGGCGGTGGCGAAATTAACCCAACACCTGGAGTTGAGTGACGAACTTTTGCAATCCATGGATAAACCTTGTTGCCTGGCAATTGGCCGCCTTCACCGGGTTTTGCACCTTGTGCCATTTTGATTTGAATATCATCAGAATTAACTAGGTATTCGCTAGTTACGCCAAAACGTCCGCTAGCTACTTGCTTAATTGCGGAACGTTTTGAATCACCGTTCGCCATTGGGATAAAACGATCCGCGTCTTCGCCACCTTCGCCAGTGTTTGATTTTCCACCAATTCGATTCATTGCAATTGCTAAAGTTTCATGAGCCTCCTTGGAAATCGATCCGTATGACATCGCGCCGGTGGAGAATCGTTTTAAAATTTCGGTTACTGGTTCCACTTCATCTATCGAAATTGGTTTTCGTATGCCCGCTTTGAATTCAAAAAGGCCACGAAGTGTCATCAAATTTGCGCTTTGATCATCAACCTTCTTTGTGTATCTCTTAAAAATGTCGTAGCGCTTATTCTTAGTTGCATGCTGCAACATGAAAACCGTTTCAGGGTTGAATAGATGTGGTTCACCTTCACGGCGCCATTGGTATTCGCCACCAATAGTTAAGCGACGCGCACCCGGAATTTCGCCACCTGGTGGGTATGCAACATGGTGTCGCCTAATGGTTTCTTCTGCGATTACATCTAACCCAACTCCCCCTAATCGAGAAGTTGCGCCCGTAAAGTATTCATCAATAATTTCTTGGGATAATCCAATCGCTTCAAAAACTTGGGCACCGGTATAAGAAGCTATTGTTGAGATTCCCATCTTCGACATAACTTTAAGCACGCCTTTGCCAAGAGCTTTGATTAGATTGCGAACCGCTTTTTCTGGAGCGATGCCAGTAATCACACCTTGTAAAACTAGATCTTCAGCACTTTCCATTGCTAAGTATGGATTCACCGCGGCGGCACCAAACCCGACAAGTAGCGCAACATGATGCACTTCCCTAACATCGCCGCTTTCTACTACTAGTCCAACTTTAGTTCGAGTTTTTTCTCGAATTAAATGATGATGGACTGCGGCCGTGAGCAAAAGTGAAGGAATTGGAGCGTTTTCCGCGTCGCCATCGCGATCAGATAGCACAATCAATCGTGCGCCTTCGTTAATTGCGTTGGTAACTTCTTCTCTAATTTCAGTTAATCGTGCTGCTAATGATTTTCCACCACCTGCAATTGGAAATAAACCACTAACACTATGTGTGATAAAACCTGGGTGATCGCCATCAGCATTTACGTGAATAATTTTTGCAAGTTCATCATTATCTATTACTGGGAACGGCAGTGAAATTTGACGGCAGGATGCTGGACCAGGATCCAACAGATTATGTTCTGGTCCGATGGAGCCACCAAGTGAAGTCACCAATTCCTCACGAATCGCATCTAGCGGCGGATTAGTTACTTGCGCAAATAGTTGGGCGAAATAATCAAAGAGCAATCGAGGCTTATCCGAGAGCGCTGCGATTGGAGTATCGGTTCCCATTGAACCTAACGGTTCGCCGCCAGATTTGGCCATCGGGGCAATTATTATTCGTAGTTCTTCTTCGGTATATCCAAAAGCCCGCTGTCTTCGCAGAACAGAAGAGTGCGGGTAGACAATATGTTCACGTGCTGGTAATTCTTCTAACTTAATTAATCCGGCATGCAGCCAATCGCTATATGGCGCGCCGTTAGCAAGCCCGTCTTTAATTTCATCATCTTCAATAATTCGACCTTCATCAATATCAACTAAAAACATTCGTCCAGGTTGCAATCTTCCTTTTCGCGCTATCCGCTCTTGTGCGATATCTAAAACACCAACTTCGCTAGCAAGAACTACTAACCCATCTTTAGTTACCCAGTATCGTGATGGCCGTAACCCATTCCGATCTAGAACTGCACCAATCTGCTTTCCGTCAGTAAAAGTTACACATGCTGGTCCATCCCAAGGTTCCATAAGTGATGAATGGAATTGATAAAAATCACGACGTTTTTCACTCATCGATGCATGATTTTCCCAAGCTTCCGGAATCATCATCAACATGGCATGCGGTAAAGATCGACCGCTTAAATAGAGTAATTCCAACACTTCATCTAGCGAAGCGGAATCGCTGCCATGTGGATCGATAATCGGAAACAACCTAGATATTTCGCCAGGAATCAATTTGCTTTCTAATAGCGTTTCACGCGCGGCCATCCAATTGCGATTTCCTTTTACGGTATTAATTTCACCATTATGTGCGATGTACCGGTATGGGTGAGCTAGCGGCCACGATGGGAAAGTATTTGTTGAGAATCTAGAGTGCACCAGTGCTAGCGGTGAAACTACCCGAGAATCTGATAAGTCTGGGAAGAATTCTTCAAGCTGGTCTGTGGTTAACATGCCTTTGTAAACAATGGTCCGTGATGAAAGCGATGGAAAATAGATTGGTAGTTCGTGTTCTACTCTTTTTCTGAAGCAAAATGCTTTCCGTTCCAGCGCCAAATTAAGTGAGTTATCTTTAGCAGTTAAAAATATCTGTTCAAAGTTTGGCATCACTGAAAGCGCCGTCTTTCCCAGCGATTTCGAGTTGGTAGGCAAATCTCGCCAGCCAAGAATGGTTAACCCTTCTTCATCTGCGATCTGACCAATTCTTGTTTTATCTGCAAAATCTTTCGGTAGAAAAACTAATCCAGTTGCGTAACTTCCTGGAGCGCCAATTTCAAAACCAACTACTTC
>Ga0049084_10000409_pt1 | contig 16787 bp, 12 predicted proteins | sample GreLakmeON33MSRF_FD_66720 | JGI IMG/M metagenome (GOLD analysis project Ga0049084, IMG submission 66720) | Freshwater lentic microbial communities from great Laurentian Lakes, MI, USA - Great Lakes metaG ON33MSRF | ecosystem: Environmental > Aquatic > Freshwater > Lake | place: Great Lakes... | reverse complement strand
CGGTGCTCTATGGCGTTTTTGGCAGCGCGCATCCAGGCGTCTTCAATGCGGCGATGTGCGATGGATCGGTGCGATCAGTCAGCTTCGACATCGACGCAAGAATTCATTTTCTAATGGCGGCGAAAGCCGACCGTCAGGTGGTGTCCCTCGACTAAGTATGCGTGCATAGGGGTGGGGCCGCTTTCCATCCCACAGTCGATCAGACAAGCCCAGTGAGTGGGCCGTCGCCACAGTAGTCGGGATTGCCAAATCGCTCCAGTTCCGTCAGGCCCATTGCATGGGCAATCGAAAGGTGCAGCCGATTGTGCGGTAACCCTGCACACTGGATCGCGCGGCCCATCGTAAACCCAAGGCCATTGCCCACGAGCACCCAAGGGATGTCGTCGAGCGAGTGCGAGTTGCCTTCGCCCAATTCATTGGTCCAGAGAATCGTCGTGTGGTCCAGCAGCGAACCGTCTCCGCCGGGCTCGGGCGTTTGGGCCAGTCGCGTGGCCAAGTGGGCCACTTCGCCGGCATACCAAGCGCCGATTTTCGTCAACTTCTCTTGGGCATCGGCGTTGGTGTTGGACTCGTGAGAAAGGCTGTGTTGGCCCTCATCAATACCCAGCCACTTCATGTGTGGCTGCCCAACGGAATTGGTGTATTGCAGGCTGGCCACCTGCGTGAAATTCGCCGCCAGCGAAGCCACAACCAATTCAATCTGCATACGGCTAATTTTTGGCATCTGATCGTTCTGCTCGATCAATCCCTGCTCCAACACCGGTTCGGCATGGGCCACCTCTGCGTGTTGGGTCGAAAGCTCCCGTTCGAATTCCCGCACCAAGGTTGTGTGATCCTCTAGAATTCGGCGATCCTCAGCAGGCAGCGCAGCCGACACCTTTGCGAGGTCTTCGTGCAGTTCATCTAACACGCTTCGCATACTCTGGCGATCCTTCACTTGGCCGTAGAGTTTGCTGAACATCTGGTAGGGATCGTCGATCGGCGTGACGGGCTTGTTGGGACCTGCGTAGATCATGCGAGTCCACGTGTCGGCGCGGTCGGGCACCAGCACGCCAAATTCCAACGATCCAAAACGGGTTGCCGTCGCCGGTTGGCTCTGCAGGAACTGTTTGATCTCCTGATCGATGGATCGGCCACTGGCCCAACCGGCGGGCGTGGCACCTCCACCCTGAATATTTCCCGGCAGCAGTTCGATGCCCGTAAGCAAGCAGCCCATGCCTCGCATGTGGCTATCGCCGTCTCCCTGCACTTTGTCGTGCACGCCCTTGAGCGTCAGCAGCCTGTCCTTGAACGGTTCCAAGGGCTTCAGAACAGGAGGCAGATCCTTGAAGGCCCCCGCCTCTTTCGGCCAGAACTGATCTCGCACCACACCGTCGGGACTAAACACGATCACAAGCCGCTTTCTGGCTCCAGTCGAGCCAGCCATGGCTAGGCTCGGCAGATTGGCCAGAAACGGCATCACGGCCGAACCAACGCCCAGACGACACAGGAGTTTGCGACGTGAAATCATGATTTATTCTCCTGGCGCACGACCGCCTCTGTCTGGGTTTTCTGGTTATCGGTCTGCGATTGTGTCTGGTTTGTTGTTTCGCTTTTGGTGTGGATCAAGACGGCGGGAGTCTGGGGAGGTAACGCACCCACTTTCATGATGTCGACTAGGAGTCTTCGGACGCTGAATCCGCTTTGTTCAAACGATGTACGGAGCTGCTCAAGCGTAGCGGGGCCCCAAGCCCGCACGGGCTGCTTCACAAGCGCATGAAAGAGATTTTGCACGAAAGCTTCTTGGGCGTCGCGGGTGGCGGCAATCGAGGCAGCCAGTTCTCGCGCTCCCCAAAACGTCGCCTCTGCGCCGTCGCGAGGCTGGTAGGAGCCGGAGGCATCGATTGGACTCTCGAGTGCGCCACGCTTTTCAGTACTCCTATAGCGGCCGATCGCGTCAAATTCCTCCATCGCAAAACCGAGTGGATTAATCATCGTGTGGCAGGTTTGGCAGGCCACAGAGCTGGTCTGGAGAGCCACCTGCTGCCGGGTTGTACTCTCCAGATGCAATGCATCGGCCACAGGCACCACGGCCTCCTGTGGCGGCTTGAGCACATTGCCCAGCACAGTGCGTGCCAGAAAAACGCCGCGATGAATGGGCGATGTGGAACCCGCATACGACAAGATGCTCATCGTGTAGGGATGCGAAAGCACGCCGGCACGCCGGCCATCGTCCAGCCTTACGCGACGAAACGGTGCGTCGGCAGGCAAGGCTACGCCGTAGAGCGGCGCAAGTCTGCCGTTGATGGGTACCTCAGAATCGGTAAAGAGCCTTCGAAAGTCGGAGCGACGTCCTTCCGACTCATGCCCCCAGACGGCGTCATCAATGAAGAGCTCGAAGCTGGTCCGGAGGTCGGCAGCGATTTCCGGAGAGAACTCCGAGTAGCGGGTCTTATCCTTGACGATTTCAGGGCCGTGCTCGACTCGCAGCCAGCTGAAGAAAAAATCGCGAACCTTCGCCCGCGTGCGGCGGTCGTTTACCATTCGCTCGGCCTGCTTGGCGACTTGTTCGACTGTGACGAGGTGGTTCTGCGCTGCGGCATCCCAAAGAGGTTGGTCGGGAATCGAGTCCCAAAGGCCAAACGAAAGGCGGGCGGCCGTGGTAAAGGAAACCGTCGCAGCCGCGTCGGACGCATCGGCAGCCCCGCTCGACTCCCGGAATAAAAATCTCGGCGAATTCAGCACGATCAGAATCGACCGCTTGAGACCCGTGTCCACATCGGGAGCGTCGGCAAACGGCCGATGGATGACAAGCGATTCGAGGTCGCTGGAGAGCGGCCGGCGAAAGGCCCTCTGGGCAAAGAGTTGAGCGAAATGCATGAGTTTTTTGGCCCGGTCAGGATCATCGCGTTGCACGTGGGCCATGGGTTGAATATGGTCGATGACATACCTCGCCGCCTCACCTGCTGCACGTGTCGCAGCGGTAAACCACTCCTTCGATACGCTGGCGCCGCGTTCGTAGCCAATGCTTCGGTCATCCGGAGGAAACGGAGTCTTGAGGACGAAAGCAGGTGGGCTGTCCTGCGGAAAGAGACAGCGGTTGGGCACAGTTTCCCACACGCCGTGCGGCGGTTTCCAGCACAGTTCAATCGTGGCCCGCGACGGTCGCTCGTGAACGGTGTTGTCGACACCCTGATTGGCTTTTGAAAAATCGAGTTTGACCCGATACGCTCGGCCGCCGAGTAGAAAAATACTGTTGCTGTATTCTTTGCTATCCCCAGATTTCACCCAGGCATCGATGAGCGGCGTTTCATCCCCGCTCGCATTGACCCAAAGCCTCGCGGCATGTTCGGTGCGGATCAATAACTCATAGGTGCCTGTTTCAGCCCCCACGATGGAGCCTTCCCAACGGATGGCAAAACGATTCGGCACAAACCGCTCGGGGTCGGGGCCCTCGAACCCAAAGTCAAAATGCACGTGCGGATCGATCTGGTCGTAGACACGCTGGATGACGTCGAAGTTGCGGCCATGGAAATAGCTCGCCCGCAGTCCCCGTGCTTCTTCGACGCGCGGCCCGTGGCCGCAGAAGCTGCCGATAACGTCGGCCAGTGTGTTTTGATGTTGCCGCACGGTCAGCCGCGAGAGTTCCACTCGAGCCGGCCGATTGCGGTCTTGCGCGACGGCCGAATAAAACCCGGCATGGATGTACTCCGCCACGTGGCGGGCAGCATCGCCAGTCACCGCCGACGGATCGTCTTCTGGCATCGTGTCGTGAATATATTTGGCCAGTTGGGCCACGGAGCGATCGCCCACGAGCTTCTGTGGAACGTCTTTCGTGCCTGCGCCGCTTTCACCGTGACACGCTTGGCAGTGTTCGCGGTAGACGACACTCCCTGGATGCACCGTGGGACTCTCTTCGGCGGCAGCGGTTTGAAGCAGCATCCAGCCAGATGCGACACCCAGCCAGAAGCAGGCTGAACCAACCGCCAAGCAGTGGCTACGAAAGAGACCTAGAGGCATGGCAGGCTGTCCGTCAGGTGGGCCGCGGGAGCCGGATGAATCGGTCGGGCTCCCTTTCGGAAAAACTGCAGCGGTGAGTGGATTATAAGCTCAAACACCGATTCGTGCAAAAGAATGAGCCACATATCGCTCAATGTGCGAGCCGAAAGGAAAGATGCGTCATGGGAATCATTGATTCCCGGGAACGTGCAATGCAGCGATTGCATGGGGGTGTGGCTCGTATCGAATCGATCTGCTGCCCGCTCACACTGGCGCAGTCGGCAGTGCGCGGGGATACGTGGGCACCTGGCGCGCGGGCGGATCGCGGCCCTCTTCAAGGCTCCATAGCTCCCGCTCTTGTTCGGTGGCGTAGTACGTCAGCCAGACCGTTGCATCTTCCGCATCAGTCGCGCTACAGTCCCAGTGAAAGTAGTTGTCGGGTAAATCGACACGCTTGACGGCAGATGGCAAGATATCGCGGCGGATGAGCACGTAGAGTTCACGATCCGAAAGATGGTCTGTAAAGTCCAGAATGATTCGCTTTTCAAACAGGCCGTCGATCGTTTCCCAAAGCCGCAGGTGAATCTGCTCATCGTCGAGCGTGCAGGCCGGTTGCAACGACATGGGTGGATGAAACCAGCGAGCGATCACCTCCAAGGGCGCCTGCTCCCACGCCAGCATCGATTCAAGAAACCGATTTTCAACCGGGGTGGGGAGCGAGCGGAAATCGATTTCGAGCGTCGATTCGTCCAGATAGGGTTCGATGGCATCTCGCAACTCGGCGTTACGGAGCAGGCAATCAACTTCTTCCGGATCTGGGTGGTGTGCGAGAGGCATGCCTGGCAAATTCCCTGTGGGGTGGCTCGTGGGAATACCGGCCCACGCCGGCATCCGTTGCTTGCAAGACTCGACGATACCAACGCCCGTGGCCGATTCAATCTTATTTCTAGAGCTTTCAGGCCTTTTTATCGGTGGCACGTCGGCACGACCGCTACGACACGACGACTTTTCGCCGCTCCCCAAAGCTCCCTGTTTCCCCGAGTGTAAAGCCAAGGGAGTCAGGAGCGTGTCGGACACAATCCTGCCCTCATACGAGATTTCTTGGAAGGACTTCGCGAAGAAAAAGCATGGATTTACGGTGTTTTGGTACACTTCCGCGGTCAGTTGATCTGCCGATCCGTTGACTCGAACCCCTCTGCCGGAATGGTTCCGCCAGAATCAATCTGCGTTGCGTGCGATCTTTTTATGGCTGGCGTCGATCCATCCGTGTCGTCCAGTCGACGGGCATCCTTCTGGGACCCCAAACCGGCGTTTCTCCGTCACGGCTTGCTCATTTTTCTCGCACAGATTCTGACGCTGCTGCTGGTGCCGATGCTCGACAACGGCGATACACTCATGCCCATCCCGTTTGCGGTAATAGCTTTTGCGGGGGCGGCATTCACGATATTGAGCCTGGGGTACCGACGTCTCGCGGTGGCGATCGCCGTGACGGGCGTGGTGGGCATCCTGTATCTGACCTCGATGCCCTCGCCGAATCAATTCAATCGCTTTCCAACGATGCTCGTGCTGATCCTCGCGTATTGTCTGTCTGTCTGTCTGGCGATCTACCATGCGTTTGCCGCCAATCTCATGTCCTCGCAGCGCATCCTGTGCGGCGCGGCCAGTTTTGTGATGGTGGGTTTTGTGTTTGCTGCTGCCCATGGCTTTGTGCACTTTTGTAAACCCGACGCCTATTTGCTGCCGTTGGGCATCGAAGGGGGGCGACCACCCCGCTGGCTCGACTTTCTCTGGCTCAGCTTCTCCACGCTCACGACTGCCGGCTTCGGCGACATGGTGCCCGTGGGGGCGTGGTCCTGCATGCTGTCGACGATGGAAGGCCTGTGCGGCATTCTTTTCCCGGCCACGTTGATCGCTCGGATAGCAACATTGAACGCCGATAATCGACTCTCGCACAGCCCGTCACGGGCATAGAGTTGGTCCCGATGAACTCCCGAGGATTCGTAGCAACCATGCCATCCATGCCATCTATGCCGCACGCTGAATCCATGGCTCTGCCGCAAAGCCTCGCCATCGGCGCTGTCGCGCTCGACAAGCAACGCTTTCGTCGGACGTTCGTTGCTGCTCTTACACGTTCGTGGTTCTTCGGCCTGTTCGTTGGCGGTGCTTCGGGCATGGCGCAAGTCATTCCGGCTCCTGAAGTCGCGGCCATCCCCTACCTGCCAGTGATCACGACGGGCATTGGAAACACGTTGATTCGAGGCAATCACTTCGACGATACGACCCAAACGTGGATGCAACTCTACACAGCAGACATGGCGGTGAGCGCCGAGGGGTATGTGTTTCTGACCACGACATGGGAGGAGGGGCTCAGGGCTGCGGGCATCTATAAGGATGGGGATGCTTTGCCGGAGATGACCGGTCTGGGGGTGAACTCGGGGGACGCAGTGGCGGTGAGTGCCACGTGGGCCGCGTATGCGCGGAAACTGCGAACCAAAGACGGCGATCGCATCGATTTGGTCCTCTATCCTCGCGGCACCGACACTGCGATTGATCCGACCAAGAAGCGCACCATTCAATTGCCGCAGCAGGCGATCCCCATCACCGGACTGGCCATCGACGACGCATCCAATCGCGTGTATCTGGCCGACGATGTAGGAGTGAAGGTGTTGTCGTTGAAAACCTTCAGGCTCACCGACCTTTGCATTCCGCTGGAACGCGCGGGGAAACTCGAGGTGGATGCTGCTGGCAATCTGTGGGCCATTGTGCGTGCCACATCTGCCTACGCTCACCAAGAGTTGCACGGAGAGGTATTCGGCAGCGAGGCCGTGGACGCAGCGCACGGTCTGGACAAGGCGGTGGACCCTTCGGCCAAAGATTCCTTCATTGCCAAGGACACGCAGTCGGGCTTTGTGGGCTTTGACTTCGGCACGCTCCAGCTGGTGTCGCGATTCTGCATCATGGGCGACATGGCGAAGGAGGATTTCCGCGATCTGCATGTGCAAACGAGCACCACGGGCCGCGACGGACCATGGACGGATGTGGCCACACCGCAGGACAAGCTCTGCAGTTGGCCGGAGGAGTATGTGACGCTCGACGCGACGCATCCGATACGCTGCGTGCGCGTTATCGGCGCGGGGGTGAACATGCACCGGATGCGTGCCTTTGCGCCACCGAGTCCAGTGCCGGGGAGGGTGCTCAAATACGATCCCCAGGGCAATCAGTTGCCGCAATGCATCCAAGACATCGCGAACCCGATGGATATCGCCTTCGACGCAAGGCATGAGCGACTCTGGGTGGCCGATGGCGGCCCGGATCATCAAGTGCACGCCTACACGGACCTCGATGGTGCGATCAACCGCGAGTCGAGCCTAGGTGAAAAGGGCGGCTGGCGCGCGCAGAAGGGCCGTATCAGTCCCAAGAGCTTTGAGAACATCCGCGGCATCGGCACGGACTCAAAGGGCAATCTCTACGTGTGTGATGTTGGCATGGCAGGCATGTGCCAGAGCCGTCTGCAATCTTTTAGTGCCAGCGGAGATCTGCAATGGAACCTCACCGGCACTGCGTTTCTGGACTCGGTAGATGCAGACCCCGAATCAGGAACCGATGTGTTCTCTTCCTTCAATCACTACCGCGATGGCCGCTGGATCGCAAGCACGCTGGACCGTGCGCGATTTCCAGATGACGCCCGCCCCAACGGACACTCGCTTATCTATGGCGTGCGGCGATGGCACGGAAAGAAGTTTCTGATTACCACTACACAGCATGGATCGCCTCTGTGCGTGTTTCGTTTTCCGGATGGCGATGAAGCAGCGATTCCCTGCGCTGTGATCGCTCCCCGCAATACGGCTAAGATCTGGCCACCGCACCAACCGCTCGGCTTTGGCAGCTTCATCTGGACCGATACAGACGGCGATGGCCAGTTCGCGGCCAGCGAGTATGCCAAGGTGCTCCGCGATGACAGCGACACCGCTTTTCAGAACATCGATGATGCGGGCAACTACTGGTTTATCAACCGCTTCAAGGGAAAGCGATTCCTGCGGAAGATCGCACTGGCCGGTCTCAACGAACATGGCTGCCCGGTGTGGAAGTGGGATGCGCAGGAGAACGCGACCTACGAACTGCCGCCACCGCTCCAAGATCCCAAGGCACGCATTGGCGGCTTTGAGATCGACTCCACTCGCGGCGAGGTGTTCCTCTTCGGCTTTCCTGCCGACAAACCCAACGAGTGCGGGATGAATTGGCCGCTCGGCCGCCTCATGCAGCGATGCCGCATCGAGAATGGCACGCTCACTCCCAGCCACACCGCCGAACTTTTGCATAATACAGTGATCGACAAGCGAACGACCGATCAGGCCTACGGGGCGGCCTTGTGTGGCGATTACATCTTCGTGGCCTATGCGCATCATTTCACGGTGCTCGTCTATCGGCGCGATGACCTCACGCTCGTTGGCAGACTGGATCTAGGGCCGCAGGTGCTCAAGCCGCTCATGGACGGCATGCACGAACTCATCGTGCGGCCTGATGGCGATGGCTTCGTGCTCTACACGCCGCACTACGTGGCCAATGCCATCCATGTGCGTCGCTGGAACGGCACCACGACCGGATGGATGCCCGCACCCACACTCACGCTGGATACCAGCATGTTGCAATGGAACCCCGTGGCGGGCGCCACTGCATGGCAGCTCGAGCGCCGCGTCTTGCAAGCGGATGGCTGGAGCGAATACGAGCCTGCTGGCACGCTCTCTGCCGACAGTTGCACGTGGAGCGATACGGAGCCCACCCAAGCAGCCGCGTATCGCCTGCGAGCGATTGGCAACGGTGGAGCGATGTCAGATTGGTCTGCAACGGTGTATCAGCGGTAAAGCCATTACCACTCAGGACAAAATGCCTTTGACCACGTGACCATGTACATCTGTGAGCCGGAATTGGCGGCCTTGGTATCGGAATGTCAGTTTTGTGTGGTCAATACCGACAAGGTGCATGATCGTGGCTTGCATGTCGTGGATGTGAACAGGATCGGCCGTGATGTTCCACGCAAAGTCGTCTGTCTGGCCGTAGATGTGGCCGGGCTTCACGCCTCCGCCAGCCAGCCACCAACTGTAGGCTTTGCCAAAGTGGTCGCGGCCGTTTGGCTTTACCGGATCGCCTTGACCAAATGGGGTGCGTCCAAATTCGCCCCCCCATGCAACCAGCGTGTCAGAGAGCATGCCCCGTTCTTTCAAATCCTGCACCAGCGCAGCAGAAGGCCCCTCTGTGTCTTTGCACTGTTGCTCCAGTTGCGTAAATAGATTGTTGTGTTGATCCCAACCAGCGTGCATGAGCTGCACGAATCGCGTGCCCCGTTCTAACAGCCGTCGTGCGATCAGGCAGTTGTAGGCAAAACTTCCCTTCACGTACACGTCGGGTCCGTATCGCTCGAGCACGTGCTTCGGCTCACTTGAAAAATCGACCAAGTCTGGCACGCTCGTCTGCATCCGATAGGCCATCTCATACTGGGCAATGCGAGTGTCGATCTCGGGATCTCCGTAGTCGGCCAGATGTGCGGCATTCATGACCGCCATGTCGTCGAGCAACGTCCTGCGAGCCTCGCGGCTTACGCCCGAAGGATTTGCCAGATACGGCACTGGATCGCCGGTGTTACGAAATCGCACTCCCTGAAATCGGCTCGGTAAAAACGCGCTGCCCCAGTAGTAGTCGAAAAACAACTGCCCGCATGTCTTGGCCTTGTCGGAGGAAGTCATCACCACGAAGGCGGGAAGATCCTCTGTCTCGCACCCCAATCCGTAGCTCATCCACGCTCCCATGCTGGGTCGGCCTGGCACCTGAGCACCCGTCATGAAGAATGTCACCCCCGGCGCATGGTTAACAGCTTCCGTGTGCATGCTGCGCACGAGGCAGATCTCGTCGGCAATGCTGCCGATGTGCGGCAGCATCTGGCTCATCTCGATACCGCAATGGCCATATTTCTGAAAACCTTTGATCGGTGAAACCACCGGCCACTTGGCGTAGCCGCTCGACATTGTGGAGAGCCGAGTCACGCCGCGCACGCTTTCGGGAATGTCTTGACCGCCGCGAGCAATGAGTTCGGGCTTGGGATCAAAGAGATCCACATGCGACGGCCCGCCTCCCTGCCAGAGCATCACAACTCGCTTGGCTTTAGGGGCATGGTGGGGTAATCCGGGCAAACCCTGAATAATACCGCGTGCGATGGTGTCGGTGCTCGCTGGTCGAGCGTCGTGGGCCAAGAGCGAAGCGAGAGCAATCGAGCCAATCCCGATGCCGGAAGAGCCGAAGAGCTTCCGACGGGTGACGCGGAGCGTGTTTTCAACCGGCAGATCGGTGGGCAAAGTGTGCATGGAATTGAGGGAAAAAAACGGTGGCTGCCCCCGTTTTTTCTATTCGCGGGTGAGTGCTTCGTCGAAGTTGAGGATTCCTAGACAGACGGAAGTCAAGGCTGCGTGCTGGGTGATGTCGAGTGATTCGTCACGAGGATGCTCGCCCACACTCAGCAACTGTGTGGCTGTATGCACATCTGGCGAGATGGCCAACTGACGCTGGTGCATGCGACGGAGCGTTCCCATCTCGTAGTCAGTCGGCTTGCGGGCAAGCACGCGGCGAAACGCGTAGGCCAGCCTCCCGTCGAGTTCTGTTGCTGACTTCATGCTATTTTCCGCAAGCACGCGGGCTGCCTCGACCCACGTTGGATCATTCAAGGTTGTCAATGCGTGCAGCGGGGTGCTCGTCAGACCTGCCCGCACCGTGCAGGTCTGGCGATTGGCCGCATCGAATAGGTTGGCCGGGTTCACGGTCCTTCGCCAAAACGTATAAATGCTGCGGCGGTAGAGGTCGATGCCGTGCGAGGCGGGATATGTAAAATCGCGTTCCTTCGTGACCGCAAGAGCCTCCCAGATTCCATCCGGTTGATACGGGTAGACGGGCTGGCCACCAATGCGGGAGTCGAGCAGGCCAGCGGCAGACAGTGCCACATCGCGGAGCACCATCGACGGCATGCGAAAACGGCTCGCGCGACCATGCAGGCGGTTGTCGGGGTCCTTCGCGAGGTGTTCTGGCCGCACTTTACTTTCTTGCCTGTAGGTGGCACTGTTCACGAGCAACCGGTGCATCTGCTTCTGGCTCCACGCCCGCTCGCGGAACTCCACCGCCAGCCAGTCGAGCAGTTCAATGTGCAAGGGATACTCACTTTGCACCCCCACGTCTTCGGCCGTCTTGACAAGCCCAACGCCAAAGAAGTGCTGCCACATGCGGTTGACTTGCACGCGGGCCACGAGCGGGTGCTCAGGCAGAAAAAGCCACTGTGCAAGGCCGAGCCGGTTGGTAGGCGCGCCTTTTGGCAGCGGCGGCAGAAACAACGGAACATCGAACGTGAGCTTTTCTCCCTTGGGCGAGAGATAGTCGCCGCGATCAAGAATCTTTGTTTCGCGAGGCTTTGCGTCGCTCATGATCATCACTCGAGGAATCTGATCGCCCTTGAATTGGTCGAAATCCCGCTTCGATGCCTCATACTGATTGACCTTCGGGAGCCCTTTGACAACGCCTTCCTTCGCCGTAGCGTTGAAGTGCTGACGCAGGTGCTTTTCAATCGCAGCCTCGTCCGAATCGCTGCGATCCTTTGCGGGCTTTCTCAAGAGAGTCGCGAGATAAGGGGATAGACTCACGGCATCGGCTGGCTCGCCGTCAGCCAAGAGACCGGCCCGCCACGCCTCGTAGGCTGCATCGATTACAGGCATCACCTCGGCCTCAAGCGACTTCATCTGACTTTCGAGATAGGCAAGCTGTTTCTCGTTCTCCTCGCTCGGAAGTTCCAGCACCGGCAGGGCCACCCGGATTCTCGCGGAGAATCTGGTGGGGGCCCCCGACTCGGGCACTCGGTTCAAGGCATCTAGCAGGGAGTAGTAGTCTCGCTGCGTGACCGGATCGTACTTGTGATCGTGACACTGAGCGCAGGCCATCGTGAGTCCCAGCCACGTTGTGCTCGTCGTATCTACACGGTCGAACAAGTTATTGAAGCGCTGCTCCTCGGCGATCGCGCCTCCTTCGCCATTGAGCAGGTGGTTGCGATTGAAGCCACTGGCGATTTTCTGATCGTGTGTGGCCTGTTGTGTCGGAGCATCTGGCAGCAGATCGCCCGCCAGTTGCTGGATTGAAAACTGGTCGAATGGCATATCGGCATTGAGCGATTTCACCACCCAATCTCGCCAGATCCATTGCCATGTGTCACCGTCCTGCTGGAATCCGTTGGAGTCGGCGTATCGTGCGGCATCCAGCCACGGCAGGGCCATCCGTTCGCCGTAATGAGGACTCTCCAGCAGGCGGTCGACAAGTTTTTCGTAGGCCTCTGGATCGGGATCACTCACAAATTCGTCCACTTCCTCCGGACTCGGTGGCAGGCCGAGCAAATCGGCACAGAGTCGGCGGATGAGCGTGGGCCTGTCGGCTTCCGGTGAAGGGCTTAGGCCGACGGCATCCAGCTTGAATCGCACATAACGGTCGATCTCGTTTCGAATCCACCCACGCTCTTTCACGTCGGGTACAGATGATCGCACCGGTGGCGTGAAGGCCCAGTGCGGCTTGTATTCCGCCCCCTCAGCGATCCAACGGTTCAACATTCTTTTTTGTTCGTCAGACAGTCGCCTGTTGGACGAAGGCGGCGGCATCAGGACATCTGCATCAGTCGAGTGAATCCGTTCCAGCAGAACGCTGGCTCCAGTGTTGCCTGGCACGATCGCCCCTGCCTCGACGGCGGCTTCGCGGAGATCGATGCGGAGATCGGCTTTACGTTTGTTGCCGTCTTGGCCGTGACAGTAGAAGCAATTTTCCGAGAGGATCGACCGCACATCACGGTTGAAGTCGATGGCAGGCTCTGCGATTGCAAGCGGCCCCGGCAGTAGCACGAGAATCGCTACAAGCACCGATCGTGGCGGCATCTGGCAGGGGTAGGCATGCGTTCTCATGGAAGGCTCAATACTACTACAGATCCCGTACGGTTCGCACCCCTAGGGCGACTGCACCATAAGCCAAGTTAATGCAAGCATTTTGAACAGGTCGTCAGGGCCTGCCCTCATCGATAGCCATGGGCCATGGGCAGTCACGCCGTTGCCGCGGCGCTGGCCAATAGTCGCTCGATCTCGTCGGGCTCGACGGGCACGTGGCCGCAGAGGTCGACGGGGCCTGTTTCCGTCACGAGGATATCGTTCTCCAGCCGGACGGCCAGGCTCTCTTCCGGGATGTAGATGCCCGGCTCCACCGTCATCACCCATCCCGGCTCCAGCGGCCCGTCGATGGGGGCCATGTCGTGTACCCCGAGGCCGAGCGAGTGCCCGAGCCCATGCATGAAATATTTTCGGCACGCCGGTTCCTCGACCGAATCGGCGGCAGCCTGTTCCTGGGTGATGAGCCCAAGTTTCACAAGTTCGCCGGCCATCTGCACCTGCGATGCCCGTTTCCAAGCGCACAGACGGGTGCCCACCGTGGCCCTGGCAATCGACGACCTCATCACCCGCAGCACCGCTTCGTAGACGGCCCGTTGCCTGGGCGTGAACCGTCCGTTCACTGGATAGGTCCGAGTGAGATCGGCATTGTAGTTGGCGTAGGCCGCCCCCACGTCGATGAGCACGAGGTCGCCGTCGCGGCACTCATGATCGTTGTCGTTGTAATGGAGCACGCAGGCATTTTTGCCAGAGGCGATGATCGGTTCGTAGGCCATGCGGCCGCGTTGCCGGATGAACTCCGCGGTGATTTCTGCCTCCAGTTCAAACTCCATCAGTCCGGGCCGAATCACACTCAAGACACGGCGCAAGCCCGCGTCGGTGATCGCAACCGCCCGGCCAATGAGGTCCACTTCGGTGGGCGTCTTCACCGCCCGGAGCGTGCGCAGCAAGGGGGCGAGCCGCTGGAAGCGGTGCAGCGGATATCTCTCGATCAGCTGTCTGGCCATCCGCACGTCGCGGCTCTCCACGTCGATCGCCGCGCGCTCGTGCTCGTTGGCGTTGAGATATACCGCGTCGCTCGTGCACAGGAGTGTATGGACGACACCGGGAAGTTCCGATAGCCAGCGCACCTTCGCGATCCCAGAGATTTGCTGGGCCTTCTCCCGAGAGAGTTTTTCGCCCTCCCATGTGGCGAGGTGCTCGTTCGGCTGCCGCAGAAAGAGCATCTCCCGCTGCGTGGGATCGGTCGCCTGGGGAGCCAGCACAACCACGCTCTCTTCCTGCTCGATGCCGGTGAGCCAAAAGAGATCGCTCGCGGGATGGATTCTGAGCGAACCGTCGCCCGTCGTGGGGAGGATATCGGCCGCGTGCACGATTGTGATCGAATTTTTCGACAAAAGCTGCACGAGCCTCCGGCGATTGGTGGAAAAGAGAGCGGGGTCGATCGGTGCGTGCCGCATGGCTGATTCCTCGTGGGGCGGGCCTGAACGGGTTCAGATCTCTGGGCCTGCGTTGGGCCCGCATTTGGATTTCCAAGCACCCACTCCCCAGCAAGTCAGCAAGTCTGATGCCCTCTAGGCGGGTGTCCTCAATTGAAGAGGGATGCTATTGAACAGAGGCAGCAGACGAGTTCACGGTTGTGCTGGCTGTTTTTCTCAGGGCGGCCTGCTGGGTGGCCAATTCCACCACGCGGTGCGCGGCCATCAGCTCATCGGGACTGAAATACGCCTCGTCTGGATCCCCTCCGGCGTGGTCGATCGCCTCGGCGGCCAATGCTTCCCACGACATGCCATTGGCCAAGTGCCACGCGGCTGCCTGTGCGATCTTCTGCGAAAGTTGACCCCGGCCCAAACTCTCCATAACAATTGCGAGCTTGGCATCAGTGGAAAACGATTCCAACGCAGCCAACCTGTAGGGGTACCCACTCGAAGGCTCGGGCTTCCCGTGCTCCAAGCAGACAGTTGCCACGCGAAACACACGCATTTTCTGGGGTGGAATCGAGAATGCGCCGCCGCCGCCGCCCATGCCACCCATCCCGTTCATGCCTTGGCCGCCGAGCCCGCCGCCGGCTGTCTGCTGCGGCTGCGCGCCGAAAACGGCACGGTTTTGTTGACCACCCATGCCGCCCATCCCCATGCCACCCATTTGTGCCAGCACGGGCGTGCCTGTAAAAGCATCGGGCAGACGTAGCGTCACGGGCCGCTTGGAGCGGTTGGTCACAATGATTTGCGCCGATCGCGAGTCATTCGGAATATACCGAACGCTCACCAGTCCTTGCGTTTCGGCCTCCAGCACGTCGGGCACTCTCGCCGCCGACACCGTTCCAGAAATACCTGCACTTCGCGGCTCGCGAGCCAAGGTGGGTTGGGAGACGAACGGCATGACGCCCGCACTCACGACAAGAAGAACCGTCAGAGAACGCCGCACGTTCATGGATTCAAACCCTTTGCCAGAGGAAAGAAGACTGTCGAAGATGCACGGCCTACGCGACCAAGCACTCGATCGCAGGCTTGAGTATGCACTCTCTAGTATGCCTTCGGCTATTCGGCAGAAGCAATCACAGAGAATGCCATGAAAGTATCGAGTTTTCCGGTTCAAGGGATTATGCCTGCCACCGGGCACACCGCCCAGGAGACAGAAAATCTCGGGGCCGAATGCAGGCGAGCATGAAACGTATGAACTTAACGCTTCGAGAACTGCGTGCCTCGGCGAGCGCCACGGAGGCCGTACTTCTTGCGTTCTTTCATGCGTCCATCGCGAGTCAGTAGACCGCTGTGCCGAAGCGTTTCGGCCAATTCCACGTCAAACGACTTGAGTGCTCGAGCAATCCCCAGTCGGCAGGCACCGGCCTGGCCATTGAGTCCACCGCCGTTGACCGTGATCACTACGTTGACAGCCGACTGTTTGCCCACGTGTTCCAGCGCACCTGAAACGAGCACACGATCTTTGATCGACGGGAAATAGGCATCGAGTGCCCGGCCGTTCACTTTGATGGTGCCGGAGCCAGCGCGGAGCCTCACGCGAGCCACAGCCGTCTTACGGCGGCCTGTGGCAATCACATCTTCGCCCGAACGGACTGACTTTACATTCTGCTCAACGGCCATCGTGATCCTCTAAATTGTTTGATAGAAATGCGTTTTGATTCTTCTGAGCAGCCATCCAAATGATCACTGCCGGCCGACTACTTGATGCCGACCTCGAGATGCTCGGGTTGCTGGGCCTGATGCGGATGTTCCGCGCCAGCGTACACCTTGAGTTTGTCGAGCATCACGCGACCAAGGCGGCTCTTCGGCAGCATGCGGCGAATGGCTTCCTCAATAATAAGTTCCGGCTGGCGATCCCGACGGTGCTCTGCTGTTTCAGAACGGAGTCCTTGGTAGCCCGTGTACCATCGGTAGAGCTTTTGCTGCCACTTCTTGCCGCTGAACTGAATTTTTTCCGCATTGATAACGACCACGTAGTCGCCTGTGTCGACATGCGGCGTGTATGTAGGCCGATGCTTTCCCATGAGCACCATGGCCACATCGCTCGCCAAACGCCCGACAATTTTGTCGCTTGCATCGACCAGCCACCACTGCTGCACCACCTCACCGGGCTTTGCCATGAATGTCTTCATCTGCCTGCTCTTTCAGCCTGTTCTGCTGCTTGATTGCCTAAAATACGAATGCCGAAACGACAGCGGTATTGCACACTGTCGCCCAATAGTTGGAAGCTTTGAAGACTACCAGTGCAGCAGCATGCGGGCAAGCGAGGCCCATTCCCTCCCGAATGATCTTTGGATTTTCGCTGTTTTTGACCGATTGGCCCGCCCGACACCAGCCCCCGGCATCGCCGCGCTGTTGCCATTCCACTGATTTGAAA
>Ga0049084_10000407_pt1 | contig 16820 bp, 22 predicted proteins | sample GreLakmeON33MSRF_FD_66720 | JGI IMG/M metagenome (GOLD analysis project Ga0049084, IMG submission 66720) | Freshwater lentic microbial communities from great Laurentian Lakes, MI, USA - Great Lakes metaG ON33MSRF | ecosystem: Environmental > Aquatic > Freshwater > Lake | place: Great Lakes... | reverse complement strand
TTTTTAAAATTTTACTAAAAAACGCTCCTTTTGATGTTGAGTATTCAACCTCGTGTTCTTCTATTGCTGGAGTATATTTATGATAAAAAATTAATTTTTTTTTATTTGTTGGGTTTGGTTTGCTTTTAATAAAGTTACCAGATACATTTCTTTTTAACAATGGGCTAAAAAAATCATAAACTGGAATAAGTCCAAGTGATGCTAAATCAAATGAAAAAACACCAATTTCTTGCTCTGTAAATTTAATTGTTTTTTGTTGGTCTAAATCAATTTTATCAACGTTAATCGTTCTGCTCCGAAGTGTTTGTAAAAAACTATCGAGTTGAGGATTAAATAAATAAACTTGCAAATCGTTTGTAATTAAAGATGTATCTCTTGTTCCGTACCAATCAATATCGGTAGCGTTTAAACGTAAATAATTTGGTGAGTTTATTTCATCAAACATCATTCTTGCAATTCCAGTTGTTGCTCTTGCATCTGTTTCATTTAAAAAAAGATTGTACTTTTCTAAAGATTCAAACATAAAAGCGGTTCTTTGGGTATTACCAACATCTATGTTGGCACGTTTGTAGTACGTTGGGTCTTTTAATTGTTCGATTGTCTTTCTTACTGGCATTTCTTTTTATGTTGTTGTTACCGCTGGTACTACGAGTGTTGTTTCTGCAACGTAAAATTTCTCGTATCTATCATAAATTTTGTCTACCGATGCCGACTTTCTTGGCTCTTCGTTCAATGAGTTTAACCAAGCACCACCACTTTTATCTGCCAGAATATCTTTAATAACCTTTTTAACCAAGTTGTTTATATAGTCATCTGTGTATCCAGTTTTAGTAATTAGGCTTCTGTATGTATCTGGTGCGCTTTTAAATGCAACCATATAGCTTTTAAACGTTTTTGCCAACGTTTTACCAACGTTCTGTATTCCTTTGCCATCTTTCTCTGCAATCGCCCTTACAAGTTCGTATTCAAAACTAACCCTAAATGCGATGTTGGTACGCATCGAAACCAATGCTAAATTTTTAAATCCCAAATGTTCAATGATAGTCCTTAACCCAGTTGGTGTTGGCAATGCACTTCCAGTTAATCCTTTTTCTTTCGCATCAATGTACTTATAATAATTACCAATTAAAAATTCGTACAAAAATTTAAATCTTGTTGTATTTTGGTCTGCAAAAGGACTAAATTCAGTATAATAAACGCCACCAGAAAAGCGGTCTAATAAACTTAAATCTTGTTGGCTATTTCCTCTGTATTGTGGTGGAGGTGGTTCATTTGGGTAGATGTTTCCAGTTGCTATAATGCCAAACTTATCATTTCTTGGTATTGGTGCTTCGTCTGTGTCTGCCGAGTTAATTCTTGGGTTAATGTTAGTTTTACTACTTTTAGCCAAAGCGTCATTAAATAAACCAGCAGTATTGGGGTCAAGTTTTGGCATCTCATCCAAAATAAGTATTTTTCCATTTTTCCAACAATCAATAAGTTTTCCATTTTTAAAACCATCAACCGATTGACCACCCAAAATTTCCAATGGGCTTGTGTATTGAGAGCAATTCAAAGTAATGTACTCGTACTTTAACGCTTTACATACTTGTTCTGCGGTAAAGGTTTTGCCACCACCAGCCTCTCCAATTAAGAAAACGTTGCCACCAGCCAAAACATCGTCTATAATCTCAAAAAAGTTAGATATTTTTGCAACCGAAGAGTCTATTTCTAAAGGCTGTGAAAAGTTTGGTATTTTTAAATCTATTGTTTTATTCGCATTAATGTATTCAAGAGTTTCTTTGTTTAACTCATTTAACTTTACATTGTCTTTTTGTAGGTAGTTTTCTATGATTTTTCTTACCTCTGGCGTATCTACTCCGCTTCCAGCACCAGACTTCATCGTCATACCAAATGAGGATAGCAGAGTGCTTAAAAAAGTATCAAACGTAACGCCATTAGAAGCACCTTGCGGAATGTTACTGGAAGCCCCTTGCCCCTCACTTGCAAGTGCGGTTGCGTGTTGGGTTTCCAAGTCTGCAATTTGCGTTTCAACTGATGCTTTTACTTTTCCAGATAATTTAGAAAGTCCAGCCTTTAATATTGTAATTCTTGACATTAACTCTTTTGATGTTTCCATTTTTTTTAAATTAATTATTTTTCATTTTGTTTATTAAATCTTCTACAAAAGTAGTGCTTTCGTTTTCTTTTTTTGGCGGAGAAGTTTCGACCAATCTATTGTCTTGTAAATGGTGTTGTTCTAAATTACCGCCATCTGCATATTTTTTGCCAAATAACAAGTTGCCAAGTTTTGCTTTTCTGTTAATGTGGTCGTTTGGTGGTTCAACTTCGCCTCCTTTTTTGTAACGAATATCGGGGTTGTTGCCATCAAACGCAAGGTTTCTGCCATCTGCTAATTTAATTTGCTGTGGGTTAAAAACGCAAACTGCTTTAGTAAATTCTGCTGGATTTTTCTCATCGTAGCCTTTAGTCCACTCTTCCGAGTAGAACATACCATCGTATTCGTAATGCTCTAAAAAAGCCTTAAATAACCCGATAATATCAAAAGACATAATTCTCCAAAATGGAGCGTTGTTTCCAGCTAATGCTTGTAGGTAATTACCCATTGCACTCATTACTTTTTTAATACTAATTGCGCCTTTGTTTGTTTTACTTATTTCTGCATATTTATCCCAAGCAATCGTGCCAATAATTTTTTCCTCCCAATAATCAGCGTTTTCTGTCCTTTGCTCGTATCCTTTTCCTAACGCTCTGAACGGAGTCCTTACATTCAAAAAACAATGGTACAAAACTTTGCTATTTTCTGTATGAAAGTTTTGAGAGTACTCTATATTATGTGCAAAGTAAGAGTATGGTCTATTTAAACCAGTTGCCCTTGTTTCAAATACAAAAAACTCTTCTGGTCTTGGAGTTCCGTGATATACAACACGAGGCTCTAATGTTTCCATATCCATTACTTTGGATACGTTTTTAAAATCCTTATCAAAATCTTTTTTGCCATTCGCAATGTAGTTTTTTGATGCCGTTTCCCAGTCGCCAAACCAATCTTTAAATGGCTTACTTCTAACTAAAATTTGTTGCAAGTAATTTAATTTCGATTTTTCTCCAGTAGGTGTTTTTTGAACAAACTCAAAATCGTTTGTATCCTTTGGCTTCTCTTCTGTTTTTCCGCCATCTTCTTTTTGCAAATAGTACTTCGTTTGCTGTTGAAAGAACTCGTTTACTTGTAACCCAGAAAGCAAGTCAAATAAATCGCTTCCAGAGAATCTAAAATCGCTTCCCATAACTGAAATTAAAGCATATTGTTTTGGTAGCGGTTGAGCCAAATCTACAATAGTAAAGTTTCCAGTATTATCAGATATTAAATCTCTATTAAGGAAAAGTTTTTTCAAATCTTCATCGGATGCAATTTTCCAACCAAAATCTGTTGTGTCGAAATATTTTGTACCATCCGTTAAAACAATTTCGTAAGTTGTTGCGCCATTAGATTTTGTTGCTTTTTGTACTTGCCCTAACTCTTTTCTAAATTTGGATATAACCAAATCGTCTTTTTCAAATACAGAAAAAAGCGTCTTTGGTTTTGTAGTTGCTTTCCAAAGACCATCTTTAATCTTTTTAATAGCCTCCGCCTTTTTGTAAGTTGATTTTACAGAGTCGCCACCGAAATCTCCAAATCCTATTTCATCGCCAAAATCCGAAACAACAACAAATGGCTCATCTTCAAACCCAACTTCGTAAAACCAATCGCCAACTTTAAATTCGACTTTTTTATTTTCAACTCTATACCATCGTAAATCCCAGTCCATCGCATCCGTAAAGTTGCTTTCAAATCGGGTTCGTGATAGTTTCATTGTTTGGTTACTTTGTAACCCTTTGTATTCAACTTCGGTGTCGCCAACTTTTAAAATTTGCCACTCTTCATCCCCAGTTCCTTTAGTTCTAAAAACATCTCCAGTTTTAAACTCGACTTCTTTAGGCACACCTTTTACAATTTCAACATCGCCCTTGCGTATCATTGATAAAAACGTTGATAACGGATAAGTTCCTTTTGTACTCGGTTTTAATACATCGTTCCAATGAACTTTAATGTATTTTGTGCTGTATATTAAAAATAGCGTATCGCCAGTTGATTTCGTAGTGAAATAATCTCCAACCTTAAATTTACCAACCCCACCACCTTTAGCCATTTTTTTAGCATCCGCTTGTATTAAATTTTTAGCGAAGGATGGATTAAACATATCAGATAAAATCTGTATGGTTTTTTTCTTATCTGCTGAATAATTTATTGTTTTACTATAATTTTTATTTGGAATGCCATCTAATGAATAGCCGTAATCAATTATTCTGTCAAGATTTCTATTTACATCAAAAACGATTTTTACTTCGCTAATTCTACTACCATAAGATTTTCTTACGTTTAATTCAATTCCGTTTTCTACATATTCGTCTGATTGTATTTCAGAACCTATAACAACCGCAAATTTTTCTCCAGTTTTGTTATTTGAACCTTTTATTTCACCACCAGTTTCCATTTCTGATTTAAACCTTTCAATCTCACTTTGTGCTTCTTGCGGTGTTTTGGTGTCTGCTATATAACTTTCATCTTTATTATCCCAAACAGCATAACCAGTTATAATTCCTTTTTTATTACCATACTTTTTAAAGTTCTTTTTGGTATGTATTTCGTATTGCCCTTGTTTAGAAAAAACAAACGTTGAGGTGCGAGGTTTTTCGGTGTTGCCACCAGTTTCCATTTTATGCTTCCATCCTTTTTGATATCGCTTTTTAATTTCCTCTTCAATTAAGTTTTTCATATAATCCCAACCCTTTTCAACGACATTTAGCCATTTTAAATTGGCAATAACACCAGCGATTCTAAAATCTTTTTTGTGTCTTGCATTAAAACTTTGCCACTTCACATACATCCACTCCTCGTTTTCAGTCCAGTTGCCACGTTCATAAGCACGTTCAAGGTTTTTAAAAGCCTCGTTTCCGTATTCATTACCGCCAAGACCCCAAACTTTTGGGTATTTTTCTTTAATTTTTTTTGCGTAAGAGTAAACCCATTTATTAGGTAATAAATTTGGGTTAAATTCGATTGTTCTACCGCCCTTCTTGTACTCTTCTGTATCTGAAACAGCGTTATCTGGTGGTAAAATAGGGACTCCCCCACCAGCACTTTGATTTATTCTACTTAATTCTTTCCAATGTTTTTTTGATGCTTCTCTATTAATAATAACCTCTCCTCCCTCCAGTTCTACCATTTGATTGGTATCTGTAACAATAGCTTTTATTCCACCTAAAGAATTTCCGTTTTTATCCTCGTGTCGCTTACCTTTTAGCAACCCTCCATCTTTTCCATCGTTTGTTTCAGATGCCATTTTTTTATGATTAGAGAGAATTAGTTGCAAACATAATTTATTTTATTAACTAAAACAAATAAATTGCGATAAAGTTGCTAACTTATATATTTGTTAAATACTCAAACTTTATTAACTGAAAATAATTATACTTCCATTGTAAGACCATCGTTTCTCTGCCTTTTCCCACCAAACATCCGCATCGTTATTTTTTAAAGTATCTTTTATTGCTTTGGTTATATTGTCTGTATCTGGCTTTGTTTCGCAAGGAAGCCGATTCATTTTCTCCTTCTTTTTTTTGCTCCAAGAATTAGGCATTGGCACTAAATAAACTGCATCAAGCCATCTACCTAACTTATACCCCATTTCGTTTGCTTGTAGTGTTAAAAGCGTTTTAAAGGCAAAGTACTTGGTTACTGCTGGTCGTTGACGTTTGTAAGGGTCTGGGTGGTTCGGGTTGAGTTTCCAAGTATCGCTTTTTGTCATTCTAACTGCACCCATTGGAACTATATCAAAAATATAATATTCTCTGCTTGTATCTAAAACATAAGCATCCTCTTTGACCTCCATTTTTAAGCCTTCGTTATGAACGCATTGTCCTAAACTATTTTGTATTCTTTTTGCCATTAAAAACCTCGTTTAATGTTTTTTTTAATAGATAAAAATCGTCATATTGCTTATTAAACATAAACGGATTTCCAGCTAACTCCCATTCGTTTTTCTTAAAAATAAAAGCGGTATTATTTATTTGCCTTACAAATCGTATAAGCGTGTCTGAAACGAACTTGGGGCGGTACACATCGCCAAATGGGTGATTTATATCAAAATCTCTTTCAACCATAAACATAGTATCATAAAAATATATTTTATGGCTTCCGTTTCCGTTAATTGAATAATGTTTACACCCATTAATTTCAATGAATTTTACCATCATAGTAACTTTATTTTTTCCATTAATACATTATAACTACACCCCATAGCCAAAGTAATTAAAATAAACTTTGGTATGGTTTTTCATTTTTTCTTTATGTATTCCAAAACATCCTCTTTGGTAACAAAAAATGCACTATTGCCATTAATTTTGGGGTTGGTATAAAAAAAGCGAAGTTCCCCATCGTTATTGTAATCTACATAACCAGACATTCTTTTATCAAAATCCATTATTTCTAATACATTTTGCCAATCTTTTGATGTTACTTTTTTGAGTATTTGCATAATTTTTTATAAAAGTAGTTTACCATCTTCGATTTTTTCTGATTTTTTTTCTCTTTTATCTTTTAATGCTTGGGTTTCTGTAACCTCTATTGGCTGGTCATCAATTTTGGCTGTTGCCGTTGTTGGCTTTGTTTCTCTTTTGCCCCTAAAAGCCTCTTCAACGCTCGTATCCCCATCTTTAATGGCTTGACCTATTCCAATTAACGTAACCAAGTTGTCCGAATCAATGTGGTCAATAGATGCTTTGCCTATTACTTTAAGTAATTCAACCTCCGTAACCCCATAACTTTCTTTAAAAGCACCAACTACTTGTTTTCTTTTTGCCATTAATTTAGTAGCGTCTGAAATATCGCCAGTAATTGTTTTTAACGCCTCTTTGTAAACTTTGTCAACCACCGCTTTGGGAATAACAGATAAAATAGCGTTACGCATTGCGATTGAGTTTCCAGCGTTTCCAGTAATGGTTATCATATCGTCATTAAACCGCCCAAACTTACCCATAATTGAACGTTTAACCTCAACCTTGATAGCAAGGTTGTTTTCTAAATCAAACGCAACCGCTTGGCTTGTAACGTGCTTTGAATCGATGCTGATTACCTTTGCCTCAATTCGCAAGTTACCCCAGTTCTGTGCGAGTATTTTTGCTAAATGAACGGATGCTCCAGTAATTGTTTTGTTTCCTCTTGGTACGGAATAATTGCAAGTAGATGCTGTTTCGATATCCATTGTTACAACAACAATCGAGTTTTCAACTGCCCTTTTTATACTGCGAGGGTATGCTTTTGCTGTTGCTATTTGCATATCAATCGTTGCTTTGTCTTGCTGGTAAACAATGTCCGTACTTTGTACTTCCGTTACCATTACTTCTTCGGTTTCTGTTTTCATATTTTTATTTTTTTTATGTTTTTATTTTTTAATTCGTTAATTTTTAATTCTTCATATTTGTTAACTACGGCAATTAGGTAATCTCGTGCAACAACAAGAGTATTGTAATCAAAAGTTCCGCCAAAATTATCATCTCCTAATGAGTTTAAAAATTCATTATCAAGCGGTGCTGGTTCTAATTCAATTTTGCCGTTTTTTTCGGATTCTATGTTGTTATTAACGTGGAATAACATACGCCCACAAATAACGCCTTCACTTGCCCAAGACGACTCTTTAATGGCTTTGTTATGCACATACACATTAAAATCGTAACTATGCTCTTGTAAATCTACTTTTGTTTCATTATTCATATTTATTTGTTTTTATTGGTTAGTTTTTTCAAAGTAAGGTTTAATAATATCTAATACATTTTGATACGTTATACCATTCGGTAAACTAAACTTTATGGGCAATTTATTTCCGTTAGCGTCTTCGTGAATAAGTGTAATTTCACTTGGTATTGTATCATCAAATTCAAAAGTGGTGTTACTATCGCACATAGCACCATTCCTTTCGTTTTTAAATAGTTCTTTAAAACTGATTTGCCCATAATCTTTAGCGTTAATTTGTTGGTCATTTAGGCTTTTAATTGTGTATTTCATATTATTTGTTTTTATTGGTTAGTTCTCGTTAATTATTATTTCACAAGTTCCAAAACAGAACACTCAACAAGTCCTTTTTTTTCTCCTTCTAATGAAATGTAACATCCCTTAACTAAATTATCTACAAAAGGGCTACCTAAAACAATATCGCCTCGTTTAGCCCACCATTGATAAACTTTTGCACCCAATTTTCTTGCACCATATACATCATTATCAAAATGATAATCCTCTTTAAACATATATTTTTTAAATTCTTCTTTCATACTTATTTGTTTTTATTGGTTAGTTGCTTTTCAACATAAAGGTTGTAATTGGTTATTGCTTTTTCAAGCCTTCTCCACGAATTATTGTGTTCGTGCCTTGCTTTAATAAGTTCAAGTTGCTCTTTTGGTTGTTTTACTTTCTTTGCCATTCTTATTTGTTTTTATTGGTTAAACAAGTGTACGTTTTCTCGTTGGTAGGAAAGTGCGAAAACCAACCAAGTCTTTGAAATTACAACTCCTAATATACTCTGACGCACTTCTTCTACGATTTTATTGTATAATAGGAATTGATACACTATGTCTTTTATTTTATAGTTTTTATTCAGTTTATTTTTGTTGTTGCTGTGCTTTTTGCCATATTGACTTTACATCCTCTGTAATAATATTTTTACTATATGCCATCCCATTTATTTTGCTTGTGCAAATTACCCTAATTGTACCATCGTCTAACTGGGCTATCTCGGTTACAATGTTTGGGAGTTCGTTTACTTCTATTATTACGCTACCGACCTCAATGTTTTTGTTAATCACCAACCTTTGAATTTCTTTTACCTTTGCCATATTATTTTAAAATTGTAATTTTTTCGCTGTTTTTTGCTATTTCAAAAAAGTCGTTTAAGTTGTCTAACTCATAGCACTCTTTCAATATCTCAAACTCGTTGTAACTGCACCAGTAATCGTTATCTATTGACCACTTAATTAGGTCTAAAGCCATTCTGTATTGTTTACGCCCCCACTCTGTCATTTCGTCATCTAAAACGTATAATGCCGTTTCGTAAGGTGCTGTTTTTTCTATGGCGCAAAAAACATAATTTTCTCTACCTAAAAAATCCATATAAAACGCTGAACTGATATTGTAGCCATACTTTTTTACATCATACTTAAACTTGCTTGGGCTACTATCAAGGCAAGTTTTTATATCCGTAATTGTGCTTTTGTTATTAGCAAAGCTATCTGGTCTCATCCTTATTTTTAAATTGGTTTTCTCGTCAATGGTATAGCAACTAACTTCCCTAAAACTATCTTTTATTAGTTCAACAAAGGTGTCGTTTTTACTTGCGGAATCGCCCATTTTTATTGCCATTTCGTATTCGTCAATAAACAATATGGTTTTGCCCTCGCTGGTTTTTAAAAACTCTGCATAACCGACCTTACCAATGGTTGTACGCATATCAAATTTTGGTGCTATTATGTAATTGCTTTTAAATAACTCTGGTTCTAAAATAACTTCGTGTACTGCTGAACCAAGAGCAAAATATCTTTCCTTGCTTTTGTTTTCCTCTTCCTCTTCAACTGCTTTGTAAAGATAATAGCGTGGCGAGTGTAAAAAGTTCTTGATGTCGGATGCGGAAATGTGCGATTTTTTTCCAAGATACTCTTCAAAAGTATCTTTAATGTACTCAATTTTTGGTGGAGATATTTTTTCATTTTCCATATTTATTATTTTATTTGTGTATAATTATTTTTAATTTTTTGACTTAATTCTATTGCTTTTACTCTAAATTTATACATTTTCTCCAATGATAAATATTTTACTCCAGAAAGAGCATCAAGAGTTTTTGTTATTTTTTTTAGTGTTTTTAAATCTATTTTATACATACTCATTTTTACAAATATAGCATTAAGTTTATTAGTTATACAAATATATAAAACTATTTATTAACAATTTTAAATTTGTTTTTTCTCTTCTGGTTTTTTATAAATAAAAACATCCTCTACTTTATTTTGTAAAGCCTCTGTTATTTTGAACGCTATTGGTAATGAGATACACCTTCTTTTGCCACTCATTATAATTGATATGTGCGAGGGCGCAATTCCAGTAATATCAGCTAACTCTTGTAGGCTCATTCCCTTTTCTTTTAAAATAGCTTTTATGTGGTTGCCGTAAATTTTAGTTTTTGGTTTTCTTTTTACTTTCATATATTTTAGAATGGTAAATTGTCATCTTCCTCGATGCTTTTTTGGGTTAAAAAATCTGTATTTTCTGCCAGTTTTTGACTGCTATTATCTGCGTTATATTTATAGGTATCGTAATTCTCTAATTTTGTTAATTCGCCATTAAATCCCATCCTCAACTCGCCCAAACTACCAGCACGATGTTTTGCTACAATCAAGCACATAAGCCCTCCAGTATCAAGCGTTTCTCCGCCAATTTCATAAGATTGGATGCCGTAATACTCTGGTCGGTAACAAAATATAACCATATCCGCATCTTGTTCAATAGAACCAGACTCTCTCAAATCGCTCAACATTGGCTTTTTGTCTCCCCCTCTTGTTTCAACTGCTCTGTTTAATTGGCTTAAAGCAATTATTGGAATATCCAGTTCTTTTGCCAACGCTTTCAATCCCTTGCTTATTTGCGCCACCTCTTGCTCTCTGTTGCCGTTTTTAGTCGATTCTCCGCTCATTAATTGTAAATAATCAATAACTATTAGCCTAACCTTTTTATCTCGCACCAGCTTCCTTGCTTTGCCCTTCAGTTCCATTAAACTCAACGCTGGTGTGTCGTCTATGTATATAGGGGCTGTGTTTAGTTCTTTACATCTTTGCTCAACAATTAAGCATTCTTCTACCGATAATTGCTTTTTAATAATTTTGCTTGAATTTATACCAGATAGTGTTGATTGGCATCTCCCAACAAGTTGTTCGTTGCTCATTTCCAATGAAAATATTGCCGTAGGGATATTTTCCTTTAAGGCTGGATTGAGCGCAAAGGCTAAAGCACAAACAGATTTCCCCATTGATGTTCTACCAGCTAAAATAACAAGGTCTGTTTTTTGCCATCCGTTTGTAAAATTATCAAGGTTTCTATACCCAGTTGGAATGCCAGATTTTACTCCGCTTTCTGCAACTAAATAACTCTCTTTCATAACTTTAATGTGTACTTTTCCAATACTGCTTACATCGTATTTAATAACACCATTTATTGCACCTTCCATTTTAGTAACGCTTTTTTGGTACAAATCAAATACATCTGAAGTTGCGTCATACGATTCTTTAATACTTTCTCTGCAAAGTTTCGCCATTTCTCTCTTTAAAAACATCTGCACAATAATCCTTGAATGGTAGACAAGATTGGATGAGGAAGCCACTCTGTTAGTTAAAGATGCGATATAGTAAGCACCGCCAACTTTATCTAACTGGTTGCGACTTTTAAGGTGCTGTGTGGTTGTTAATATATCTATTGGAAAGGAGTTTTTATACAACTCCAAAATAGTTTCAAAAATAACCTTGTTAGATTTTTTATAAAAACAATTAGGTGCTAATATATCTACAATCTCAAATAAAGCATCCTTTTCCAGCAAACAAGCACCAATAACGGCATCCTCTATGTCGGTAGCTTGTGGCGGTATTAACCCCATATCATCTTCAAAAGAAGGTCTGTTTTGCATTATTCGACTCCTCTGTTTTTATTTTGAATTTCCCAAAGCGATATTTGGTTATAGTACTTGGATTTCGACTCCTTTCCTTTTAGGTTGCATTTAACTATTACCAAGTCTCCAATTTTGTATTCTTTAAGCAAATCAATTTTTGTGTTAATTGCTTGGATACAAATGTCTTGTGGGTACTTGGAATCCCCATCAATAGTAACAACAAATTCTTTTTTAGATAGGTTGTCGGTAATTTGTACTTCGTTAAAAATTACCTTAATAACGCCTTTTAAATCTATATTCATATTTTTTTTTTTTAGATGTTACAAATATATAAATAAAGTATATTAGTTATACATTTGTTTAAAACTTTTTATTTTGTTTTGCCAATTAAAATTATACAGCCAGATTCGGTTTTTTTCAAAACAATTCCATCCCTAATAGCTTTAATTATAAAAGATGAGAAAAGTTTTTGTTCTATTGGCAACATTGCTTTATTGTCATTGATAACTAACATTGGCTCTCCAGAGTCGTCAATTTCAAATACAACAAAAATTCCATTTGGCTCTTTTTTTATTTCTTGAACCGCAACAAATGTTTGTTGTTGCTGAACTGGTGCTGTTGTTTTTGCCAACGTTCTGTCTGGTGTTTGCGTATGTCTTGCGTACTCTTTTATGCCATCTTGATAAATTTCCATAACGTCGTAAGATATTTCAACTCCTCCAATAAGTTTTTCTGAAGTTAATAAATCCCCCATTTTTTCAACATCCTCTTTTTTAATAAGATATGCCCTTGATGTCAGTTCCCATTCTGGCAAGGCTCTATTAAACTCTACTGGGGAAGAGGATTGCTCTGATAATGGTTTTGGATGTGGTGCAAATTGGTAAACGATATTTTCGCCTACTTTAATAATAATCGAGTGTTTCATTTTTTTTAGTTTAATTGCCAGTAATTGTTTGTAGTGTTACTAAATAAGTGTTCATATTTATTTTTATTTTTGTAAAGATTTATATTGGGATTTGTTTATATATAATTCTGTATATAAATAGTTTGTAAATTGAAGGTATGTCATTATGGTTGGAGAATCCATATCTGGACAAATGTGGCTTGTTCGTGCCACTCCATTGGATATTGTTGTAACTGGATTAAATGTAAGAAACTCGTAATTTTCTCCTTTTCTTTTATATGCCAATATCAAGTTATGCTTGTTAGTCAAATCTCCGCTTTCGTATAGATTGTATTTCATTCTCCTAATAGTTTATTGGTTGATTTTACGTTTTCCTTTGGGGCTTTATCTATGTTTGCTGGTATCCAATAAATGAAATGCTTCGTGCAATCCGCTAAATTTATATACTTTTTCTCTAAAGTTGTTTGTTCCTTTACAAATAGGGTTATCAGAAACTCGACTTGCCTTTCATTTATCTTGTATTTCATTCCACTTAACTCTACCAAACCTCTGTTGCAAATTAACTCATTTTTAAACTCTTCTGGTGATGAAAAAGTAAACCCAGCAACGTAGATGTTGGGATTTACGTTATTAAGTTTACTTCTATCTATGTGCCTACCCCAAGTGTTCGCAAAAGAAACCCTATCAAATGTAATCGCAACCAATCCAGCCTTGTGTAATTCCTCAAAATAATGCTGAAATTTATCGTACCCCCTAATGTCATTTATGAAAATATCAAAAGAAACAGCATTGGCAACAGATGGCTCTTTATCTTTAAAATGATGTGTAAGACAATTAATATAAAGCATCTTTGCCAACGGAGATAACTCTGCTTGGGCATCCTCTGTAAATATTTTATTTATTGCGTATAAGTTAATTATCGTTAGCATATAATTTTGTAAAGATAGTTAAATTAAATATATGTTTGTATAAAATGTATAAAGTGTTTATAAATATTAATAAGGGGTGGAAAACCACTTCCACCCCTCCCCTCGCCCTACCTAATTCCAGTTCTGATTCATTATTTGATATCCTATCGACTCCAGTTCTGTACTTCTGTCGTAGCTTGGCACATCTTGAGCCATTCTTGTAACCGCATTTCCAAGCCCCCAACTCGTTAAATCCCCTCCTTGTATCAAATGGCTCAATACGTTGCTCGTCTCGTTTTGGTTAAATACAAACTTTTTGCTTATTAACTCAATGGCTTTTTCTGGAGCGATAATTATACGCTCTGTACTTTCTCGCATACTTTGAACAATTTTTTCAAAAGTAACGCTATTGAGAGAAAATTTAACCAAGTCTCGAACCTTCAACCAAAACGCTGTGTCTTCGGCTCGTATTGTTTCGTTGCTGAACTCTATTTGCTCCATTTCCATACCTCGACCAGCGTGGTACTTTCGCATCGCATAATCATCTGCAATCGCTCCATTCATACATACAAGGCGGTAAACCAAAGGCTTTATACTTAAAGAGCCTTGTCCAGTTTCGGAGTTGCTGATAATAATTCCAGCAGATACGATATCGCCAGTTTTAATTTCCGACTGAACTTTGTGCGTTACCGCCTTTATGTACAATCGGCTTTCTGTAATCTCACAAGATTCAATCGTTGCCCCAGCCTCTAATAACATCGGCAACACTTGTGTAGCCAAGTCGTAATTATCGAGCCTTCTATACTTGTCGCTCAATATAGCCCGAACTTTCCCATCGAGTGTGCGTACCATCCTTTTATCGCCACTACCCTTTAACCAATGTTGAACGTTTGTGGCAAGTAGGTGTGGATGCGGTAACATAGCGTCGTAATACTTCTTGGGAATATCGCAATACTGCCCTAACTGAATGTGTCCTATTTTGGTAAGCGGTGCGGTAAATAACTCGCTATCGTTGTCTTTTATTGGAAAGCCGAGTTCGAGGTTTTCCGCATTTACAAAAGCGTTAATCTTACTTGCATCGATAAGAAAGTCTCTCTTTGCGTGTTGTTGGCGTTGGATTTCCGATGCCAGTTCTTGAATTGTTCTTCCGTTTTTCATAGTTTTTGTTTTGGTTTTTTTTAGTTAAATATTGAATTAATTTTTACAATCGTTTCGTTATACAAATCTTTAAATTCCGAAGATGTTATTTCAACAACATCCGTATCGTCTATTTTGTTAAATGCTAAATCTATATAGCCCGAATAGTTATTGACCGATTCGCCACCAGCGTAGCCGTAACATACCATTATTGATGTGTTCTCGTCTAATATTGCGTATGCGTGGCAATGGTTCTTAAAATAGTACGGAAGTTGGAAGTCAACCTCTTGGTAAGTTACTTTTTTTACTAATTTTTTCATTTTTTTGGTTTTTGGGGTTAAATATTCACTTCGTTGTAATTTCCATTTTCGTTAAAGTTGTTCATCCATAAAGACAATAACCTTCTCGACTCTATGCTTCCAATTTGAAACTCCTCTATTATATAGGGAGTTGCGCCAAACATATTGGTTGCGCCAGATTCTCGTAACGTGTTAAGGTATTCCAGCACCTCACGTTCTTGTTCTGTTGTTTTTCTGCAACCTACTTCTGCTGTTTTTTCGGTTGTTTTTTCGTTTTCTGTTTTTTCGGTTTCGTTTTTCATTTTCTATTGGGGGTTTTAGGTTTTGGGTTAAATAATTTATGCAAATGTATATTGGTGGTTCTTGATATCCTAATTTTTGTACATAATTCTTTGATAACCTATCGTAACTTGCTGATTATCAACCCTATTATTTTTAAAACCCTTTCGTTTTCGCAGACCTACTTGTGCATTTCACACACATTGCGTTATACATATATATAAGGAGAGTGGCTCAACCCATTTGTTTACCAGCGTTTGAGGGCTTTTGCCTTTTCCAATAAAAAAATGCGGTTTTCACTCGAAAATTAGGTACAAAAATGCTCCAAAACACAACATTGTTGACAAGAGTTTAACAACCCATCTCATCTACCTCATTACCAGCACATTCACTTATTGTTCACAAGTAGGGCGTTTTGTTAATAAGTCGTAACCTAAAGCCCTTTTTTGCCCACATTTCTGTTGACAACTCGTATCATTTGCCAATAACTTTTACTTGCTTTAAACTTTTTATTTCCCTAAATGCACCGCAAGTGCGCTGGGGTGGGTACACGACATTAGACATTAGACATTAGACATTAATAAATAGTTTTGCTTGTGGGATATCCCAGCGCATATCTATTAGAATGTTGTTATTTATTAAAGCAGTCCGTTGTGCTTACCAAGTCGCTATGTATAACTTGGGCGTTGGAGTATAGGTAGTACCGAGTAACTCCATCGTCTTTGATAACTTTACCAGCATCGTTTTTTTTCTTTGCTTCAAAATCAAACCAGCTAACTTTTTTTTCATTTCTATCCAGCCCAGTAAACTCTATTGGTTTGTGCTTTACCCTATATCCGCAACCATTCAAAAAATCTTCTACTTCTTTAAGTTTGTCGTAGCTTGTGACCAAGCAGTCGGTTAAAAACATAAAGAAATTATCTCCCATCTGTTCAAATAGCTGGTTAAACATTTTGTAAACGTGACCGATGATATGATTTCTTATTAGCTGGTGTTCAAGCGGTGTTCGTACAACAAGTCTGCTGTCCCTATTGGCTTTGCCTTTATCAAAACTGGTAATTGTTTTAACTTTGCATAGCGACCCAATACAAGCGTTTCTGCCTATCTTCCAAGCCTTTTTTAGCTTTCCTTTGATATAAGTTTGTTCTGTTATGTAGCCCAGTTTATAGGCGGTTCTCCAATAGCAGTCGTTGATATCAATCATTACGAGAAGTTTGCCTTTGTTTTTTTCAATGGCATCCAGATTAAACATTTGCTCTCTGTAATTGTTATCCCAGCGTTCCATTTTGTCCTTGTTTTTCAACAGCCAAGCATCGATATCCGCTTTAAACATCTTGGATAAATGGTGTCCCCTTCCCCCAGAACTCTTCATATCCAGATAGGTAAACTCCCTATTTCCGTAGATAATCTTATCCACGCTCCCAGAACTTTCATATTTAAAATCAGCCCCTATCTTACACAAGTAGTCCTTGTTTGCAATAAAGTCCTTGCGGTCAGACATAACCACGCTTACTTTAACTGGCTTTTTTTCCAATTTTTTTTTAATTTCCTCTTT
>Ga0049084_10000400_pt1 | contig 16978 bp, 10 predicted proteins | sample GreLakmeON33MSRF_FD_66720 | JGI IMG/M metagenome (GOLD analysis project Ga0049084, IMG submission 66720) | Freshwater lentic microbial communities from great Laurentian Lakes, MI, USA - Great Lakes metaG ON33MSRF | ecosystem: Environmental > Aquatic > Freshwater > Lake | place: Great Lakes... | reverse complement strand
CTTAACGAAAACTTTAAACTAAATATAAGGTATTCAATTGGCTCTTTGAATTACAGATATGTCCCTTTAGCAAAACACGATGTAAATAAATCAGCACAGCTTTCGTTAACTTATTTAGTAGGAATAAAATCAAAAACTAAAATAGAAGGAGTGTATGATTTATCGCCTATTCCGGTAAAATAAACGATAGTGAATTATTCCTTTGCAACAATTTTTAACGATACCAAAGAGTAAGTGTCATTGTACGAATTAATCTCATAACTAATCGGGCAGTCATCAGTTGAAACTGAGCTATTTAATCCACTGCTCACCTTTATTTGAATATAAAAAAGGGCCAAGTATTTGTTTCGAATAACATTTCAAACTCTCCGGACCAAGACTATTAATCTTTTCTAATTTAAATATTAACTCTTTTCCGTTTGCATTCTCAATACTGTTTCCTGAGGTAATTATATATTCATTGTTTACGCGTATTTATTATTATATTTTGATACGTAAAAAATTATAGCTATTTTTAATTACTCCTTATAAAACGATATGTATCATCAAAAAGAAAAGCAAGTTAAACTCCTTTTGTTGAAAAAACAAACTTCTTTCGTTTTTTTTATTGCTTTATTTTGTTGTCAAATTAATTGTTTAGCTAATGTCGCCACAAATGAGGCTGCAAATGTTTTTTTTTCTGAAAATAAAGGCCAATGGGACAGTAAAATACTTTACAGAGCGGCCTTAGATGGCGGGGCACTTTATTTGGAAAAAACCGCCTTTACTTACTCCTTTTACGACAAAGAACTTCTGCATAAATTACACTTAGCATCTACAAGTGAACTTCACAAAATAACAAATACAGCCATTCGTTCACACGCTTTTCGAATTAATTTTGTCAATTGTTTACCGATAACTTCTACTTCGCATTTTAAGCCAAGCAGTGATTACGAGAATTATTTTATAGGACGCAATCACACCCGATGGGTTTCAAATGTAAAAAGATACACTCAAGTATTGTATACTAATCTGTACGACAAAATTGATATGGAAATTATTGGTTTAAATAATAGTGTAAAATACAATTTTATTGTAAAAGCTACTGCAAATTCTGAACAAATAAAAATGCATTATGATGGACTTTCCTGCATCGAATTAATTAAAGGGAAATTAATTATTAAAACCATTCTCCAAGAAATAACAGAACAGGAACCATATGCATACCAGTGGATAGATGGAAAAAAAATAAATGTGCCTTGTAAATTTATATTAAACGGAACCACCGTCAGTTTCGGATTAGGCAACTACAATAAAAACTTTGACCTTGTTATCGACCCCATTCTAATTTTTGGTAGTTACTCTGGCTCTAATGCCGATAATTTTGGGATGACCGCTACCTATGATAACAGGGGCCATTTATATGCAGGAGGCACGGCATTTGCAACAGGGTACCCTATAACCGTTGGTGCATTTGACCCAACATACAATGGAATTGTACAATCGGGAAGAACTGATGTTGTTATTACAAAATACGACTCAGCCGGCACCAATTTAATTTACTCAACGTACATTGGAGGGGCAAACAGTACCGAAGTTGTAAGTAGCTTAATTGTAAACGATCAAAATGAATTATTGTTATATGGCGCAACAGGCTCCAACGATTTTCCGGTAACGTCAAATGCTTACGATACTAGCTTTGCAGGCGGTACAGCTTTTAATAATGTGCCAAACGGAACAAATTTTCAAAATGGAGCCGACTTGTACATTGCAAAATTTGATGCTACTGGCTCTTCCCTTATTGGCTGCACTTATGTAGGCGGAACTAAAAATGACGGTGTTAACTCAAGCGGAACACTTGCCTATAATTATGGCGACTATTACCGTGGCGAAATTACGCTTGACCCTAACGGAAATTGCTACATTGCAAGCTTTACCTATTCTTTGGATTTTCCTACGGTAAATGCTTTTCAGCCAATACATGGAGGTGGTATCGATGGTGTTGTATTTAAGATGAACCCTCTTTTAACAACACTCATCTGGAGCAGCTATATAGGTGGCGCGGGAGAGGATGGTGCATATGCCATTGCTGTTGACGATTCATCCGTTTCATACGTTACAGGCGGCACCAGCAGTGCTAATTTTCCTACAACCTTGGGTAGCGCCAATGCAAATTATTTAGGCGGTTTAACAGATGGGTTTATAGCTAAAATAAACAAAGCAGGAACGACTATTCTTTGCGCATCCTATATCGGAACAGCTCTTTACGACCAATGTTTTTTTGTTCAATTGGACAAAAAGAGAAGAGTGTATCTTGTCGGCCAAACTCTTGGGGCATTCCCTGTTTCCGGAGGGGTATATAGTAATCCCGGCAGTGGCCAGTTTGTTGTAAAGCTCGATAATAATTTAACCAACTATATATATTCAACCGTTTTTGGAAACGGAAATGGAATACCGAATATTTCTCCTTCTGCCTTTTTGGTGGACGATTGTGAAAACGTTTATGTGTCGGGCTGGGGGGGACACATTCTAAATGGTACACCCACCAACAATATGCCGCTCACAAACAATGCATTTCAAAATACAACCGATGGGTTTAACTTTTACCTTATAGTATTTTCGAAAGATATTCAAGCCCTAATTTATGCTACTTATTTCGGGGGGGCTACTAGTCAAGAGCACGTTGATGGAGGAACGAGCAGATTTAATAAAAAAGGAATTGTATACCAATCGGTATGCGCGGGCTGTGGCAGCAACGATGATTTCCCTACTACTGTTGGGGCTTGGTCACAAACAAACAACAGTAGTAATTGCAATAATGGTGTGTTTAAATTTGATTTTCAAGTAAAACTTGCTTCTTCTGAGTTTACAACTTCCTACCAAAGTCAGTGTGCTCCTGCTATTGTGCAGTTTAATAATACCAACCCAAATACCCAAAGTTTTTTATGGGACTTTGGGAACAACGATACATCTTCGCTTATTTCAAACCCTATACGCACTTATAACAATCCCGGAACATACCTCGTTATACTAATCGTAAACGATACCTCCAGTTGCAATAAAACAGATACTTCATTCCAGTACATTACCGTTTACCCTCCACTTGTAGCCGATTTTAATTTCACTACCCTGCCTTGCACCAATTTCGTTCAGTTTTTAGATTCCTCTACAGCTGTAGCTGACACCGCTGCCACTTGGAATTGGGATTTTGGGGATGGACAAAGCTCAAACATTAAAAATCCCCAACATACCTATAATGCAAACGGCACATATAACGTAACACTAATCTCTTCTACTACAAAAGGATGTGCCGATACTGTAGTAGTGCAAATAGTATTTGTTGGCGTGGTTGCGAGCGTAAATTCTGATACAACAATTTGCCAAGGAACATCAGCACAGCTTTATGCATCTGGAGGTTTTGCGTATAGCTGGTCGCCATCAACAGGACTAAGCAACACGAACATTTCAAACCCAATTGCTGCGCCCAATGACACTACTACTTATACTGTTGTTGTAAGCGTTGTGAATAACAATGGCGACACTTGCCTTGTTACACTTAATACCACCGTTAATGTGGTTATTTTAACTGTGGGCAACGCAACACTAACAAGCAATCGCGATACTATTTTTAAAGGAGAAAGCGCGCAACTTACTGTAACTCCAACAAATGCCAATTCATACACTTGGCTGCCGGTTGAAAGTTTAAACAATCCTAGCATCGGTAATCCTATTGCTTCGCCTATAAAAACAACAACCTATACTGTTTTCATTGCAGGGGCGGGAGGCTGTGGAGTTACCAAACAAATAACCATAGTAGTGCTTTCAAATATTTGTGATGAGCCTGATATTTTTATCCCCAATACTTTTACTCCAAATGGTGATGGGAACAATGATATTTTTAATGTGCGTGGAAACAATATTGATATATCTTACTTAGCTGTATACAACCGGTGGGGAGAAAAAGTATTTGATTCAAACGACAAAAAAACAGGATGGGATGGAACCTATAAAAACAAAGCCGCCAACCCCGATGTGTTTGCTTATTATGTAAAAATTAAGTGCTTTAACGGCAAGGACTATTTAAAAAAGGGAAATATTACTTTGATACGGTAAGTCGCTCGTACTATTGTTATACTTGTGTATTCTTCATTTTAATTTACCATTCTATTTATTATCTTAATTTTGCGAAACGATTTTATTTAATACAATTAAAAATGGCTGCTAAAACCGACAGTTTTCAACATCCCGATTATTATTTATTAGACGAGCTGCTTACCGATGAGCAAAAACTCATTCGCGATACAGTTCGTGCTTGGGTAAAAAAAGAAGTTTCGCCTATAGTTGAAGAGGCTTGCCAAAAAGCAGAATTTCCAAAACAGTGGATTAAGGGCTTAGCAGAAGTGGGGGCATTTGGTCCTTATATACCTGTGGAATATGGCGGAGCAGGACTCGACCAAATCTCCTACGGCATTATTATGCAAGAACTGGAAAGGGGCGATTCAGGACTACGGTCCACAGCATCTGTTCAAAGTTCATTAGTTATGTTTCCAATATATAGATTTGGCACAGAAGAGCAAAAAAACAAATACCTTCCTAAATTAGCAAGTGGCGATTTAATGGGCTGCTTTGGCTTAACAGAGCCCGACCATGGATCTAACCCTTCAGGAATGATTAGCAATATTAAAGATAAAGGTGACCATTATATTTTGAACGGAGCAAAAATGTGGATATCAAATGCTCCTTTTGCCGACATTGCAATAGTATGGGCTAAAGATGAAAACTCTGACATTCGTGGGATGATCGTTGAACGCGGAACGCCCGGTTTCACTACCCCAGAAACACACGGAAAGTGGTCCTTGAGAGCAAGCGCAACAGGGGAATTGGTGTTTGACAATGTTAGGGTTCCAAAAGAAAATATATTTCCAACAGTAAAGGGCTTAAAGGGCCCATTGAGTTGCTTAAACTCTGCACGCTACGGAATAGCTTGGGGTGCAATTGGTGCAGCAATGGATTGCTACAACTCCGCTTTACAATATTCAAAAGAAAGAATGCAGTTCGGTAAACCAATAGCAGGATTTCAGCTTACTCAAAAAAAATTAGCTGAAATGATCACCGAAATAACAAAGGCGCAAATTTTTACATGGCGACTGGGGGTGTTAAAAAATAAACACAAAGCTACTCCTGGACAAATATCAATGGCAAAAAGAAACAATGTGAATATGGCGTTGCAAATTGCTCGTGAAGCTCGTCAAATACATGGTGGAATGGGAATAACAGGAGAGTACCCTATTATGCGACATATGATGAATTTAGAGTCTGTAATTACATACGAAGGTACGCACGATATACACTTACTCATAACAGGCATGGACATAACAGGCATTGCTGCTTTTGAATAAAATAATAAATTCCTATCAAATAAAAAACAATTTGGAGGGCAGATGAAAAATGCTTTTTTTTCAATTTTACTTCTTTCGCTATTGCTATTTTCTTGTAGTAATAAACAGGAAAAGAAAAATGATGCGGAAGAAAATGTGCCCGAAACAATGCTTAGTCTTTTACTTTCGGGCAAAACCGGCATTGACTTTAACAATGAACTATCCGCTACTGCCGACAACAATATTCTTAGTTATGAATATTATTACAATGGCAGCGGTGTTTCTGTAGGCGATATAAATAATGATGGATTAGTAGATGTTTTTTTTACAGGAAGCAACGTTGATAATAAATTATACCTTAACAAAGGCAATTTAGCATTTGAAGACATCAGTAAAAAAGCGGGTATTGAAAAACACCAAGCACTTGCGACCGGTGTAACAATGATTGACATAAACAACGATAGCTGGCTAGATATTTACATTTGCCAAAGCGGAAAATTTACTCCCGAAAAACGAGCTAATTTATTATACATCAATAACAAGAACAATACATTTACCGAAAGTGCAAAATCTTATGGGCTTAATGATATGAGCTATAGTACACAATCCTGCTTTTTCGATTATGATAAAGATGGCGATTTAGACGTTTACATAGTAAACCATCCGGTAGATTTTGACAATGCAAATTTTTTAATTCAATCCAATAAGAACAACACAAATGTTAGTGACCGTTTATATAAAAATAATGGGAATAATACGTTTACAGACGTAACCGAGAAAGCGGGAATTATTAATTACGCTTTTGGCTTAAGTGTAAGTGCTGCTGATATTAATAAAGATGGCTGGCCCGATATATACATTGGCAACGATTACATTGAACCCGACTTCCTATACATTAACAACCACAACGGCACTTTTACCGAAAGTTTAAAAAAATACATGAAGCATTGTAGCAACTTTACTATGGGGAACGATATCGCTGATTTTAATAACGATGGTTTGATGGACATAATAACAGTTGATATGATTCCCGAAAGCAACAAAAGACAAAAAAAATTAAAAAGCGGAAGCACTTACGATACCTATCAAACTATGGTTGAAAATGGTTTTCATCATCAGTATATGCGCAATATGTTGCAGTTGAATAATGGAAATGGCACTTACAGTGAAATTGGTCAGCTTGCCGGCATATCGAATACCGACTGGAGTTGGAGTCCCTTATTTGCAGATATCGACAACGATGGGTTGAAAGATATTTTAATTACCAATGGTTATCGCAGGGACATTACTAATTTAGATTACAATCGATATACGATTGACTCAATACTTAAAACGACAGGACAGGTAACATTCCAAACTGTTCTTGAAGCATTAAAACAAATTCCTTCAAACAAAATGCAAAATTATATATACAAAAACAATGGCAACCTAACATTTACTAAAAAAACAGAGGAATGGGGGTTTGGAGAACCTTCCTTTTCAAATGGTGGTACTTATGCTGATTTAGACAATGACGGTGACTTAGATATTATAATCAACAACATTGATATGCCTGCTTTTATTTATAAAAATAATAGCCGCGAACTAACCAAAAATAATTATTTGGATGTTGTATTTAAAAACTCGCAAGAAAAAAACGATAATGGAATTGGTGCTTCTGTAAAAATAACAGCAAATACAGTTTCGCAATACCAATTAAATTGTCCAACAAGAGGTTTTCAGTCGACTATTGAAGCTAGGGTACATTTTGGATTAAACACAACATCCACAATTGAGGAATTGGAAGTTACATGGCCTGATGGTACAGTACAAATACTACAAAATGTAAAAGCAAATCAAGTACTTACATTAGATAGAAAAAACGCAACGAAAAAAAACAGCGCAATTGAAAAAATATACGAGGGGTTATTTGTAGAAGAGGCTAATGCAAGTGGTATAAACTACAAGCACACAGAAAATAATTTTATTGATTTTAAACGCGAGCCATTATTGCCACAAAAATTTTCGGAAGAAGGCCCCTGTCTTGCTGTTGGAGATGTAAACAACGATGGCACAGACGACTTTTTTGTTGGTGGGGCTGCTGGTTTTTCAGGAGCTATGTACATACAGAGTAAAGAAGGAAAATTTACTAAAATAAACAGCCCCGACTTGAATGCCGATAAACTGCATGAAGATGTTGACGCTTTGTTTTTTGATGTAGATAAAGACGGTGACAAGGATCTTTATGTTGCGAGTGGAGGAAATGAGTTTATAGAAAATTCACCTAACTACCAGGGGAGATTGTATATCAACAATGGGAAAGGATATTTTACGCGCAAAAAAGATGCACTGCCTACAATGAATACCAGCAGCTCCTGTTTAGCAGCAGGTGATTACGATGATGATGGCGACCTTGATCTTTTTGTAGGTGGAAGAATTCTTTCAGGCAAATATCCAATTAGTCCACGAAGTTATATACTACAAAACAACGCAGGGAAATTCAGTGATGTAACAACCGCTGTATGTAAGGGGTTAGAAACACCAGGATTGGTATGCGATGCCATTTGGACCGACTTTAATAACGATAAAAAATTGGATTTGATTGTAGTAGGACAATGGATGCAAATTACTATGCTAAAAAATATAGGTAAAACATTTGAAAATGTAGGATTGCAAATGACAAATGGGTGGTGGAACTGCATAACGGAATGTGACTTTGACTCCGATGGCGACATGGATTATGTTGTAGGTAATTTGGGACTTAATTCGCGTATTAAAGCAACAGATCTTCATCCGGCATTTGTTGTTGCAAATGATTTTGATAATAATGGAAGTACCGATGCTGTTATGTCTATCTTCTTTGGCGACAAAAGCTATCCCATTCACCAACGCGATCAACTGCTAGATCAAGTTCGTGATTTAAGAAAAAAATATTTGCGATATGAATCTTATTCAAATGCAACCATCTATGATATTTTTCCAAAACAAAAAGTAGATAGTTCTTTGGTATTGTTAAGTAAAAATTTCGCAACAAGCATTGTAGAAAATTTAGGAAACGGGTCCTTTAAAATGACTCCACTTCCTATTGAAGCTCAATTTTCACCAACAAACGGTATTGTGTGCCGCGATTTTAACAACGATGGCAAAATAGATATTTTGCTGGCAGGAAATAGTTATGCTCCCGAAATTGAAACAGGGAGATATGATGCCGGTAAGGGTTTGTTGTTAATAGGGAATGGAAAAACAGGTTTTTCTCCTGTAAAAATTAAAGAAAGTGGTTTTTTTGCCGATAAAAATGTTCAGAGCATGAAAATGCTACTCTCTGCAAAAACAGGAAAGGAACTTATACTTGTGGGGAATAACAACGACAGGTTACAACTGTTCCGAAAAAGATAAATTGAATTAGGTCATTTTGATAATAGCCTACCCTCAAAACAGAACCTAGAAGTATGATTTAGAAAACAAGAAAATACGCTTTATTAAAAAGGTTATTGTCCTACTCATAAGTGCATAACAATATCTTCCCATTCCCCCTCTTTCAAGTTTTTACAGTTTGTATTTCCTATTCGTATTCTTATCAGCCTAAGTACATCATATCCTAGCTTGTAACACATTCTGCGTATTTGTCGATTCATACCTTCGGTTAAAATTATACTGAAAGTGTTTTTAGAATTACATTCCTCAACCTTGGCTAGTTTGGTTTTTCTTCCCATAATAACCACCCCCTTTCTCATAGTAGCTAAAAATTCTTTCGTGATTATTTTATTGACGGAAACAAGGTACTCCTTCTCTACCTTATTATTGCTCTGTGTTACTTGTTTGTAAAAAGCTCCATCATCAGTAAGCAACAACAGGCCTTCTGATTCTTTGTCCAAGCGCCCTATAGGGTATAATTTTTTAGGATGCTTAAATAGGATAGTGAGATTATCTGGAATGTTTTTGTTAAGAGTACTTTCAATTCCTCTTGGTTTATAAAAACGAATGTAGCTATACTTTTTCTTTTCTTGTAATGTTTTTCCATCCACACACACCTCATCTTTTTCACTAACACTGTCAGAGCCATTCGCAGAATTCCCATTCAGCAACACTCTATTTTGGACCAAAAGCTGTGCTACTTCCTGATTAGAAATTTTTAAATTTTTTACTAAGAAAGTCCGCAGTTTTAAGGAGAGCATATTAATACTTTTTGTGAATTTACTACATTATTATAACTTTGGTAAAACTAAAAACTAAACTCATGATACTAATAGCAGCCTCCTTTTCCTTACTGGTTATTGTAGCCGGTATGTTCTTACTTGCTAAAACGCAAAAAGAAAATCTTTCAATGTCGTTTAAATAGATATATTTGTTATATATAAGGAGGCAGAGACCTTAATAAAAACGGAGCAAGATCCTAAGCTAAATATATGGGAGGTATTTAAAATTACAAACAAATGAAAAAAAACTTTTTAAAAACAGCAACAATTGCAATAAGTGTTTTATTTATGGCAAGTTGTTCGTCCTACACACACACCTACAGAGTAACTGATGTTGCAAACAAAGACCTTAGAGTTGCTGACAAATATGTTGTTGACGTTACTCATGATTTTACAAAGGTTGTTACAGCAACTTCTGGAAAACACAGTTCAGAAAAATCGGCCAGAGAAGAGGCTTATTATAAAGCTATTGTTGATAATAAAATTCATGTATTAGTAGACCCTATTTATAGTATTGAAACAAGTGCTAAACTTTTAATCTTTGGCGGAAAAAGCAGAGCTATGGTTGTAGGATTTGCTGGTTATTACGTTAACCCAAGACCAATGAGCGTTGAAGTTGCAAAAACAATAAAGGCAGACGCTGATTTATTTGATGAAAAAGTTAAAAAATTAGAAAAACTATCTAAAATTGCTACTTTAGGTTCCGAAGAGGTTAAAACTTTTTTAATTGACACAAAAGGTGCTGCTTGTTGTGGTGGAGATGCTAAAAACGGAACTGCTTCAGCGGGTGGGTCTAATTTTGGACAAATGCATTTACTCCACACAACCACTAACAAACCATCATTGATTGATCAATATAATAAATTGAATGGAAATGTTTCATCATCTGATGATGCACCATCGCCAGCAAAATCAAACGTTGCTGAACAAAACGATAATGGTGAAAAGAAAAAATCGCCAATAAAAGCTTTTTTATCTAGGATCGGATTAATCAAAAAATAAAAGATTCCAATAAAATAAAAAAGACTGAATTAAATCAGTCTTTTTTATTTTATCATAACTCAGTTTAAAAATTAAATCCCTGCTATCTGAGTTTAATAATTTTTGTCCAGTTTAAAAAAAGGATGATGGGGTAAGTAGGGTCTACTTCGTACCATTTTTTAGCAAAGTTGGGCGCATTAGGACTCTTATGGTGATTGTTCTGAAACAATTCTCCCATCATTAAAAAATCCATTGGCAACATGTTTTTGCTGTGGTCTCCGTTATCAAAATTAGAATAACCATATTTATGTCCACACCAATTAACGATAGCCCCGTGAACAGGGCCCATCAAAAAATGGATAGGTAATAATAAATACACCCAAGGAGAAATGGCAAAATAATAATAAAAAGCAATATACCCTAAAGCAAAACTTATTCTCACTATCCACATATCGCTTATTTTATCAATCAATGGCCAAGTAGGGTAACGGTCTACAAACTGAGGCTCAGGCTCCGCTTTGTACAAAGCATATTGCTGATAAACATTTTTTGTTTTAACCATTAAGCCCCAAACATCTTTTACAAAAACTGGCGAATGTGGATCTTTTTCAGTATCGCTATAGGCGTGATGCATACGGTGTAAAATAGCGTAAGCTCTTGGGTTTAGAAAAGAGGCGCCTTGGGTAATGAATGTAAAAAAATAAAAAAAACGATCCCAAAATTTATTCATTGAGAACATTTTATGAGAAGAGTATCGATGCAGAAAAAAGGTTTGACAAAACAATGAAAGAAACCAATGCAGAAGAAAAAAAATAAGTATAGCCATTTGTAGTTTTATTTAGCAAATATAAGGGAATAATAATTAGACAAAAGTTAATGTTTACTAAAACACTAAACAGACAAAACTTAAAATTGTTTATTTATTACTCTATTATTTAAAAGGAAAAGGCCCACAAAAATCGTGAGCCTTTTGCAATGACAAAAATTAATAATTAGTACTTCACTATCTTCACTTGTTTCAATTCATTGTCAGCTTTTACTGTAACAAAATACATTCCATCTGATAAATTACTGATATCCATTCTCACATTATTGGAGTTGGCATATTTTGCTGATTTTACCAGTTGTCCGTTTAATTCTGTTACAGTTAATTCTACTAATTTACTCATCGATCCTAATGTTATAGTAATCATTCCCGATGTTGGATTTGGATAAACTACTATGCTTGAACCATTTGCTTCTCCTTTGATGCCGGCACATACTAATACTGTTATCATTGTTGAATCTATATCATTGCAACCATCGGCATTGGTGCTTGAATAAACTACATAGTGGTTACCTGTTCCTGCTGTTGCTGGGTTAAAGTTTCCACCTACTACACCTGCTCCACTAAAGGTTCCTCCTGCAGGAGTCGCATTTGGTAATGCTACTGCTGCATCTCCTTCACAAATGGTATCGTTCGCAAATGCGCTCAATACTACTAAAGGAGTTGGGTGAATTACCACATTGAAGGAACAGTTATTTGTATTACCTGCTGCATCAGTTACGGTATACTTTACAGAGGTCGTTCCTACATTAAATGTAGTGCCACTTGCATCGGTGTTTCCGTTGCCCGTGGTTGCACCTGTTAAAGCATATGCTACTGTTGTGCCTGCACAATTATCGTTTGTACTAGTTGGTGCTATACCTGTTACCAATGGATTACATGTTGCTACGTTTGCTGGACAAAATACTGTTGGCAATTCATTGTCTACTACCGTTACGGTAAAGGAACAAGATGTTGCATTTCCTGCTGCATCTGTTGCTGTATAGCTTTGAGTTGTTACTCCTACAGGGAAAGTTGAACCGCTTGGCAAACCTGCTGTACGAACTGTGGTTGCTGAGCAATTATCTGTGCCCACTGGAGCATTAAACGTTACTACTGCATCGCACATTCCTAATGCACTGTTTACTGTTATATTCCCCGGACAAGTTATTGCTGGAGCTTGATTATCTGTTACTGTTACAGTAAAAGAACAAGTTGCCGTTAACCCCGATGCATCTGTAACAACATATGTCTGTGTTGTTGCACCCAAAGGGAACAATGAACCACTTGCCAGGCCTGTTGTACGTGCTGTAGTTGACAAACAATTATCTGTTCCTACTGGTGCATTGAAGTTTACTACTGCACCACAAACACCTAAACCTGTATTTGCAGTTATATTACCCAAACAAGTTATTGTAGGAACTTGATTATCTACTACAATCACATTGAATGAACAAGATGCTGTGTTTCCTAAGCCGTCAGTAACTTGAAAAGTATTTACCCTTGTTCCAACGGGGAAGGTTGCTCCACTTGCTAAACCTGCAGTTTGAATTGTAGTTACAGCACCACCAGCGCCTCCTGCATACGTTAGTATTATTTGTCCATTACCTGTATTTACACCGGAAGTAGTTACACCATTCAGCACACCACCGATAAATGATGATCCACCGCCACCGCCAGCAGCATATGCTGAACCACCACCGTAATAACCTCCACCACCAGCTCCTTCATGATAATTATTTCCTGTGCCAGCCCCAATACCTAAAACGCCTGCCGCACCAGGAGCTGAACCTGCTGTTCCTCCAGCAACTTGGCTAGCACCTCCACCAGGTGTAAAGCCTTGCCCTAAACCTGATCCGTTAGCGCCATTTAATCCACCACCAACACCACCGAAACCATGGTCAGGACAGCCAGTGTTGCCACCTCCACCACCACCAGCTACAATCTTTCTGTCAGCTAAAGCTACACCACCAAGTCTTACATCAGATGCGCCACCACCAGGGCCACCATATTGACCCGCGCCACCGCCACCATTGTAGCCTCCAGGTGAATTTCCACCCAACACTGTTGATGGATATCTACCTACAAATATATTTAATACCTGACCCGGAGCTACTGTCAAGTCGCCAGAAGCACTTCCGCCAAGCCCTCCATCACTTGTAATAATTCCTCCACAATCTTCGGAACCTCCACCTTGTGCCCCTTTTGCAACAATATTAATTGAAGTAACACCTGCAGGAACTGTGAATGTTTGCATTGCCCCTGTGTAGTTATATGTTGTTTGTCCATTTATTATTGGTGTAATAACAACTTGTCCATTTCCTGATTGCACTCCGGAAGTATTCGTTTGGCTTACCCCTGAATTATACGACCCTCCTCCGCCTCCACCTCTTTTGCCAGCTACGTCAACGTACTGGCCACCGCCACCGCCACTATAACCTCCACCCCCGCCTCCGCCATACTCCGCACGACCTCCACCACCACATCCCCAGCCACCTGAACCTAAATTTGAAAACCCGCAACACCCACCAATACCGCCGGCACCACCATTTGCTCTAGATTTACCTCCAGCAGGACCACCTAATGTCCCAGGCAAAGCTCCACCATCACCACCTTGAGGTCCTCCATAACCGTCACCCAAAAAACCGCCACCACCTCCGGCCCATCCACAATCTCCAGATTTATATCCTTTTTGTCCGCCATTTCCACCTGCTCCACCTGCACCTGAAGAGTTTCCTCCTATAGTTGTTATAAGTCCTGGGTAACCATTCTCACCATTTACAGAACAAGCACCACCACCTGCACCTGCTACAACTAAAGCTGTTCCTCCATTTGAAACACCACTTCCACCACCACCTCCACCAGCATTTTGACTTGGAATACCCTGCGCGCCAACATAAACTAACAATACTTGTCCCGGAGTAACACTAACATTTCCTTTTATTCTTGCACCTAAACCACCAGTAAAGTTACCATAAGTACCCCCTTGGGCGCCAAATGCGTCAATAGTGATAGTTGTAACCCCTGCAGGAACAGTATAGTTCTGCGCAACACCTGTATATGTAAATGTTGTTGGGCCGCCACCACAAGGATTAGCACCAACGGGAGTTACATAATTAACCACTGCACCACAAGTGCCAGGGGTGTTATTTACCGTTTGATTACCCGGGCAAGTTATTACAGGACACTGTGCGAAGGTAAACTGCACCGCAAGTAAACCTACTATTATAGTTAACAGTTTTAAAAAACGAGTATTAATTTTCATAATCAATTTGATTTAGGGTTGTTATAATTGTTTAAAATTATTAATTTTTTTTTATAAAAAAAAATAATTTTATATTAATACCTTTTATAGCCATTAACAATTAACATATCTTCAATTTATAAATAATAGCAATACTCTAACTAAAAACCCGCGCGAAGAATTACTGGCGGGGCGGGTTTGTTGTTGTTGTAATGCTAAAACTAGTTCTTCACATTGCTTTAAAGGGTTACATAACTCATTCCACATGATAAATTGCTTATGAAAAAAGAAATGGAATAGATATTTTACTGAGATACAAAATAAACAAAACTGCTAACGGTTTCGCTTTCTTTGTTCCACTTATATTTTCGATGTAAGTCTTCTAAAAAACTCTGTGTTTCCGAAACATTAGTGGCACTTAACTTATCAATTGCTTCATTATACTCCAAGGTGTTTCCTCCAAACAGTTCCTTGATAAATAAAAAGCGATCGTTTATGCCGATAAGGGATTTTGTGTTTTTGAAAGGATTTTTTTGAAATTCAACAAAAGCGGTCTCCGTTTCTACAGCTTGCACTTTGTCAAAACCTACACTTTTGCTTAATACTAAATTTGGGACATCTGCATTTCCAGACGATTTTTTATGATTACGCAATTGCTCTTCTTCTATGGAATATAAATAATTATACACAATTGATTTTTCGTATAATTTGCGAATTTTGGAAGTTATTAGCTCTAGCTCTATCCCTGGAATTTTTATTTCTTCTCCTATAGTATCGTAATGTACTTTAATAGCATGAATAAGCACTTCAATTTCTTTTCCTATATCTTTTCTATTCATTTAAGTTCATTAAATTAGATATTGTGGCTTGAGTAAATTAATTATCCTAACTTTGAACGTAAAACAGAAAAAAAGGTTACTTAAACTACATAAATAACGATAAAATATTTGTTTTAACAGACAATGTTCCTCGAAAACACGATAAATAACGATAAAGGAAAAGGTTGGATAGAAGTTATTTGCGGCTCAATGTTTTCAGGTAAAACCGAAGAACTTATTCGCAGACTGAAACGAGCAACCTTTGCAAAACAAAAAGTAGAAATATTTAAGCCCGCTATCGATAAACGCTACGATGAAATAAATGTTGTTTCGCACAATTTAACTTCTATCCCCTCAACTCCCGTAGAAACTTCAGCAAACATATTGCTGTTAGCAAACGATGTAGATGTTGTTGGTATTGATGAAGCACAATTTTTTGACATTGAAATAGTGAATGTTTGCACCCAATTAGCAAACAAAGGAATACGGGTTATTGTTGCGGGGCTCGATATGGATTATTTAGGGAAACCATTTGGTCCTATTCCTCCTTTAATGGCAGTGGCTGAATACGTAACGAAGGTACATGCTGTTTGTATGCGTTGCGGAGGTTTGGCAAATAACTCCCATCGAATAAGCAAAGAGAACTCTTTAGTTGTATTGGGAGAAACAAATAATTACGAACCCTTGTGCAGAGACTGTTTTTACAAAGCAACTAATATATAATATGAGTTATTATCTAACAGAAGTAGCAAATATTGTTAAAGGAAACGTCCTAAATGCTCCAGCGCGAGAAGAAAAAATAAGTCAGCTTTTAATTGATAGTCGCAATGTTGCTAATGTTGAAAACGTTTTGTTCTTTGCAATACACGGAGAGCGAAATAATGGGCATCAATTTATTGCTGAGGTATACAAAAGGGGAATTCGAAATTTTATTGTTTCGGACACTAGTAGTTATTCGAAAAGCAATTACCCCGAAGCCAATTTTATACAAGTGGCAAACACCTTAGTTGCGCTACAAAAACTGTGTGCCCACCATCGTACTCAGTTCAACTATCCTGTTATTGGAATAACCGGAAGCAACGGGAAAACAATTGTTAAAGAATGGCTTTTTCAATTATTACGTGAGGACTTTAACATTGTTCGTTCGCCTAAAAGTTTTAATTCTCAAGTAGGTGTTCCTTTGTCGTTATGGCAAATGAGTGAAGGGAATGAATTGGGAATATTTGAAGCTGGAATTTCAAAACGCAACGAAATGGCGGTACTGGAAAGTATTATTAAACCCACCATCGGAATACTAACGAACATTGGTCAAGCGCATTCAGAAAATTTTGAAACAAACCAAATAAAAACACAAGAGAAGTTAGCCCTTTTTAGCAACTGCGAAACACTCATATACTGTAAAGATTACTCAATAGTTAACGAATCTGTAGCTTCTTTAATAAATACAAAAATGGTTACTTGGTCGCGAAAAACAAAAGCAGATTTGCAAATAACAAAAGTTGCAAAACAAGAGAACGAAACATATATACAGGGGATTTACAACAACGATTTTATAAAAATACGTATTCCTTTTACAGATGAAGCATCCATTGAAAATG
>Ga0049084_10000399_pt1 | contig 16981 bp, 15 predicted proteins | sample GreLakmeON33MSRF_FD_66720 | JGI IMG/M metagenome (GOLD analysis project Ga0049084, IMG submission 66720) | Freshwater lentic microbial communities from great Laurentian Lakes, MI, USA - Great Lakes metaG ON33MSRF | ecosystem: Environmental > Aquatic > Freshwater > Lake | place: Great Lakes... | reverse complement strand
TGGGCGGCGTGAGCGCGGCGCTGAAGTGGGCGGTGACACGCGGGAAAAATTTCTTCACGTCGCAGTTCGGTGAAAGGGGAAGCCGGTGCGCGCCGCGCAGGTAACAGGTGATAACCTTGGCGCGCGTCTTGTGGAGCAAGAAGCCAGTGCCATCGAACAGCTTCATCAACGTGCCGGTGCGCGAGAGCCGGCCTTCGGGAAAGAGCAGCAGCCGTCCGCCGGTCTGGAGATATTGCGCCATGCGCTTCACTGCATAGGGCGAGGCGGTGTCGATGGGGAAGGTGCGGCGGTTGAGCATGAGCTTCCGATGCAGCCACGAAGTCTGCGCGGTGGTACTGGAGACGACGCACTTCCAGTCGTCATCGAGCAGCACCATGAGAAAGAGCCAGTCGAGCCAAGAAACGTGGTTGGGCAGGAGCAGCACCGGGCCGGGCGTGGTGAGGGCCTCGGTGTGATAGGCGCGGTAGCCGTAGAGGAGCCGGAGGAGGAAGCGCAGGAAGGATTTCATGGATGTGCGGTGTTTTGAGATGGGACGTCTTTCCTCGGATCGTGACCGATGCGTTCGGCGTTGCAGGCGAGTGTTTCGAGGGCGTCAACCAGTTGTTGGACGTGGGCGGATGATACTTTTCCCCAGACCTGCTCCGCCGCGTGATGATAGTGCGGCAGGATTTCGGCGACGAGTTTGCGGCCGGCGGGCGTGAGCGTGACGCGATTGGCGCGGCGGTCCGCAACGGCGTCCCGGCGGCGGACGAGGCCGCGCTGCTCGAGCCGGCCGATCAGCCCGGTGACGTTCGAGCGGTGGGTGACCAACTCGCGGCTCAACTCCATCTGGGTGCAGCCGCCGGGGCGGCCGGCGAGCACGTTGAGGATGTTGAACTGGCTGGGGCCAAGCTCCCAGCGGGCGAAGAAGGCGCGGCTGGCGTTCCAGATCGTCTCGGACGTGCGCAGCAGTTGCAGCAGCGCCTGGTAGCGCGGACGGGTGGCCGGCGGTCGTTTCACGGCGGAAGATTTAGGGGATGATTGTTGCCATGTCAACAATGTGGTTGGATCGGAGCCGGAGGGGCCTCGGACCTCGAGGCGGAATTCGGAACGGGGCCAGGCCCGGCCGGAGGCCAGGGCCGCCTCAAGAATTATGGCGCGCCGTCCGCCAGATAAGGTGGGCGTGGCTTCACCGCATGTGTTCCGTACTGGCCAATGAATCGTCTGAAAACAAAGCACACGGGCTTCACCCTCGTGGAAGTGATGGTGGTGGTGGCCATTATCGGCCTGCTCTCCGCCATTGCCATCCCCGCGTTCATCCGCGCCCGGGAGAGCGCGCAGAACAGCCGGTTCATGGCGGACTTGAAAATGGCGGGCGGGGCCTTTGTGCAGCGCTCGATTGAAACCGGCAATTATCCCCCGGATGAAATGCCCGCCGTGATCCCGGCGGGAATGGAGGAATATCTGAAGGGGATGAAGTGGGCGGAAGCAACCAGCGTGGGCGGCCAGTGGGACTGGGACTGCCAGGTGCTCGGCTTCAAGGCGGGCGTGTCCGCGCTCGGCGCCCGGGCCAGCCCGGCCCAAATGCTCCGCATCGACAAACAGATCGACGATGGCGACCCCTCCACCGGCTCCTTCCAGGACAAGGGCAGCCGTTACACGCTGATCCTCGAGTGAGCGGACGAAGGCGGGTCAGACGCGCGTCGCGCCGAGCGTGAGCAGCTTTTGAAACTGCGCGGCGGTCAGCGGCGAGACGGAGAGGCGGGATTGTTTCACCAGCGGAATTTCCCGGAGCACGGCGTTGGCCTTGATGGCGTCAAGCGTCACCGGGCGCACGAGCGGCTTCACCGGCACCAGATCGACCACCGACCAGTCGCCCTCGTCCGCCGTCGGGTCCGGATAAAATTCCTTCTCCACCCGCGCCAGGCCGATGACCTGTTTGCCGGTCACGCTGTGGTAAAAAAGCACCAGGTCGCCGCGCCGCATCGCGCGGAGATGATTTCGCGCCTGGAAATTGCGGACGCCGGTCCAGACCGCGCGCCCGTCCTGGACGAAGGCCGTCCACGAGTAGGCGGCGGGTTCAGATTTCACGAGCCAGTGGTTGTCTGCCATGCGCGGGAAGCTGACATGAACGGGGCTGATGCGGCGAATATTTATTCGGGGTGGGGCAGCGGGGTTGGGAGTTCCGCGTCTGCGCGGCCAGGGTGTTGCATGCCCGAACCGCGTAAACGCGGAACTCCAAACGACGACAACGCCCGGCGTCTCTCCTCAGTCCACCGGCCAGCGGCCGAGCAGTTGCAGGTCGTCCACGAGAAATTCGCGCGGGCCGTCGGCGATGAACTCGATGGTGAAGAGGTCGAGGCCGAGGCGGGGGATTTTTGGAAACGAACTGAAGGGCAGCTCGACCCGCTGCCATTGCGCGGTGAGCGGAACGTCCCCGGCGCGCACGGCCACGACCTGGTTGGTCGTGAAGGCTTGGGCCATCAGGGTGAACCGGGCGTGGCCGGTTCCTTCGCGCGCGCGCAGCCAGACGGAGAGGCCGCGCGCCCCGTGCTCCTCGGCAAACCAGCCGCGCAACCGCGTGATGGCGCTGGCAACGGATTTTTTCCCGGCGGGAACGGCGGCGACAAGCGCGGCCTTGCCGTTTTTCACCGGCGTGCCGGTCTTCAATTCCGCCGCGCCGCCGGAAAGCAGCCGCCAGCTTTCTAGCCCCTCCTCGAAGCCTTCGAGGAACGGCCAGAAAATCCGCGTCGGCTCCTCCAGCCCCAGCGCGCGGGGCCGGGCCAGGCGCATCGGCGAAATGTTCGTGCCGGCGCGGACGAAGTAAATGACCGGCACGTCGAGCGAATCGACGGGGACGAAGGCCTCCCAACTTTCACCGTGCGGTTGCATCGGAGACGAGCGCCAGTCACGGGCCGGCCAGTGTCCGGGATCGTCCGCGCTCGCCACCAGCGTCAGGCCGACGGGCGCGGTTTTCGAGGGCCAGGAGATTTTCAGTTTGCCCGCGAGCGCCTCGGCGTGGAGCGCGCCGAAAATTTCTGAACGGACGACATTGGTGCCGGTGAAGGATGGATAGTCGTAATGATTCGTCAGCCAGAGATCGCCGGCGATTTTTTCAGCGGCGCCCGAGGTTGCGGGGAAGAGAAAGGCGAAAATCAGGCAGGCCAGGGCAAGCCGGCAACGAAAACATTTCCGGGAAAGATCCCGGGGATTTGGGGCGGACGGGGATGGCCGGGTGAGACTCCGCGGAGCCGGGCCCGTGTCTGGGGATGCTGAAACGCCGGACAAGGTGGGGCGTGTCACCCCGTGCTCGCCGTCGGGCGGTTTTGAATGTGGGAACATTTTGTTGCCACCGCGCGGCGCGCACGGAGTGACGCGCCCCACCTTGCGAACGCTGGAAGCCCGCCTGATCGCTCGGTCGGCCACAGGGCTTCAGGTGTAGAGTTCGTTGACCGTCGCGCCTTCGGCGAGAATTTCCACGGGACGGCCTTCCGGGGTGAGTAACTGCTTGCGCGGATCGATGCCCAGCGCCTCATAAACCGTGTGGCAGATGTCCGCCGGGCTGACGGGCCGGTCGGTCACGGTACTGCCGGTCTTGTCGGTCGCGCCAATGATTTTGCCGCCACGCACGCCGGCGCCCGCGAAGAGGATCGAGCCGGCATAACCCCAATGGTCGCGGCCGGCGTCCTTGTTCACTTTGGGAGTGCGCCCAAATTCGCCCATGCAGAGGACGAGCGTGTCCTTGAGCAGGCCGCGGTCGGAGAGGTCGTTGATCAGCGCGGCGAATCCCTGGTCGAATTGCGGGAGCTTCTTATCGAGGCCCTCGAAAATTTTCGCGTGATGATCCCAACCGCCGCTGTTCACGGTGACGAACCGGACGCCGCTCTCGACCAACCGCCGCGCGAGCAGGCAGCTTTGGCCAAATTCGTTCCGGCCATACAGGTTGCGGGTCTTCTCGTTTTCCTTCTCGATGTCGAAGGCTGATTTGGCGTCAGGCGAAAGGATCATCTCCGCGGCCTTGCGTTGAAACTCGTCGTAGGTGGCGATCTGGTCGTTGCCCTCGATGGTGCGCGACAAGTGATCGACCGCCTTCAGGAGCGACTGCCGGCGCTCTTGTTGTTCGGGCTTCATTGGCTGCGCCATCGAGAGGTCGCGCACTTTGAATTCTTTCGCGTTCGGATCGCCGGCCTTGAACGACTCGAAGCGTCCGCCGAGCCACGCGCTCCTGCCGAGTTCCCAGGTGAACGACGGATTCTTCGGCACCGCGACGTAGGGCGGCACCTTGCCGGTGAATCCCGTCTCGTGCGCCACCACCGCGCCCATCGCCGGATGATCGCCAAACGGCGTGCCGAAACGGCCGGACAAAACCCAGTTGGTCGCGGTCTCGTGATGATCGTTGCCGTGCATCTGCGAGCGGATGAGCGCGACCTTGTCCATCGTCTGCGCCATCTTCGGCAGCAGTTCGCAGACGCGCGTGCCGGTGACATTGCTGGCGATGCTCTTGTATTTGCCCCGAATCTCCTCGATCGCGTCGGTCTTCATGTCGAACGAATCGTGGTGCGAGATGCCGCCACCGAGAAAAACCAGCAGGACCGACTTGGCGCGCGGCCCGCGGGTCGGGGCGGCGCCGGCCATCTTTTCCATCGAGAGCAGTCCGCCGAGCGAAAGCCCGAGCGGCGCGAGCGCGCCGACGCGGAGAAAGTCGCGGCGCGACCAGCCGTTACAGTAACGGTGGGCGGTTTGGTTCAGGGAAATGTCGATCATGGAAGTGGCGGGTTAATGGTTGAAGGCAAATTCCTTGGTGTTGAGCAAGGCCCAGAACAGGTCGGCATAAACTTCATCGCGCGCGCCGCCGCCGGCCAAAGCCTTGTTGAACGCAGATTGTTCGGCGGTGGTCGGTGGTCGTCCGAGCGTGCTCAGAAAAATTTCACGGGTGACGCGCGCGTCGTCTTTTTCTTTGAGGAGCGCGAGGAGGCGTCCGTCGGTGGCGCGCAATTTTTTCGTCAGTTCGTCGCCGCTTTGCAGATGGAGCAGTTGCGGCAGCGTCACCGCCCCGCTGCGTTCGCAGGCGCAGGCGGTCACGCGGTCGGAGCGGCCGAAGAGCGTGAGGAAATACGAGGCCACGCCCGGCTCCGGAAGCTGGATGGCGCGCGCGCCGAGCGGATAGCCGTCAAACTTGTCCGGCACGCCGGTGGCCTGGCTCATCGCGTCCATCAGCACCTCGGCGGGCAGGCGGCGCGCGTAGTAATGCGAATGGAAGCGGCGTTCGGCGGCGTTGCCCGGCACCGTCGAGGAACTCAACTGATACGTGCGCGAATTCATGATCAGGCGCATGACGTGTTTCAAATCGTAACCGTGCGCGACAAACTCTTGGCTCAACGCGCGCCAGAGCTCGGGGTTCGACGGTGGATTGCTCGCGCGCAGATCGTCCACCTGCTCGACGAGGCCGACGCTGAAGAAATGTTTCCAAAGGCGGTTGACCATCGCGCCGCTGAACGCCTCGTTCTTCGGGCTGGTGATCCACGCGGCCAGCGGGGCGCGCGGGTCGTCGCCGGGCTTGAACTCCGGCGCCGTGCGGTCGAGCGGCTGCGCGATCATGGCCTTTTTCGTGCGCGGCTGGGTGATGGACGGCATTTTCGCGAGCACCTTCACGAGCTGAAGTTTTGTGTCCTCCAGCCGCTTCTTCTGCTCGGCAACTTTCTTCACGGCCTTGTCCGTCTCGGCCTTGTTCGCGCTGTCCACTTTGGCGGCGGCGGCCTCCGCTTCAGCCAGGGATTTTTCCGCGCTGACAATTTGTTTCTTCTGCTCGTCCGCCTCCTTGCTTTCGGTGATCAGCTTCGTCACGCCCTTGGCCGGCTCCTCGCGCTTCATCGTGACGCGGGAGAAGAACGCGGCGAAATGGTAGTAGTCATCCTGGGTGAATTTCTCCAGCGGATGATTGTGGCACTTCGCACAGCCGATGCGCGTGCCGAGGAACGACAGCGCCACCGCGTCGGTGATTTCCGATTCCTCCGCGCGCTTCTCGCCGACGAGCGTGATGTAATAGCCGATCTGCGGCTGCGCGACGACGTCGCCGGACGCGGTGATGACCTCGCGCGCGAGTTCGTTCCAGGGGCGGTTGGCGGCAACCTGCGCGCGCAGCCAGGTGTGGAAGGAGCGGACGCCCTTCGCGCCGCGCACGTCGTGGTCGCGCTCCTTGCGGTTCTGCAAAAGATCGGCGAGCACCAGCGTCCAGTAATCAACGTACTCCGGCCCTGCTAGCAGTTGATCCACCAGCCGGGCGCGCTTGTCGGCGCGCGGGTCGGCGAGGAAACCCTGCACCTGCTCCGGCTGCGGCAGCGTGCCGGTGGCGTCCAGATACGAGCGGCGCACGAACGTCACGTCGTCGCAGGGCGGCGAAGGCGGGATGTTCAGCGCCTTCAACTTCGCGAAGACCGGCTCATCGACGAGGTTGTTCTTCGCCACGAACAGGCCCGGCGCGACTTTGTTTTCGTAGGGGATGGTGATGATGATGACCTCGACCTGTCCCTGAAAGTGCGCGCGAACGGCCGTCTCGCCCGCACGCAACGGACGCACCACGCCTTCCGGCGTCACCGCGACCGTGGCCTCGTCGTTCGAGAAAAATTGCGTGAGCCAGGTCACGTCACGGACGCGGCCATCGGCGTAATGGGCGCGGGCGAGCAACTGCTGCCGGTCGCCGACGCGCAGGACGCGGCTGCCGGGGAGAATTTCCAGGCGCGCGGTGTCAGTCTCGTTCGTGTTCGGGCCGGGCGCGCGCGCGGCGATCCAATCGACCAGCACACGATAGGCCGGCGAACCTTCGGCAAACCGCTCGCCACCCTGATGCGGCACCTGGGCGATGGGTTTCAACACGAGCAGGCTGTTGGCGGGCGAGGCGGGATCGATGCGGCGCGTCCGCACTTCGGTGGTGAGCCATTCGTGATCGAGTTCCGGCGCGTAGCCGCGCAGGGAAAGTTTGAATCCGTTTTGCCCCGCGAGCTTGCCGTGGCACGCACCCGCACTGCACCCGAAGCGCGTCAACACGGGGATCACGTCCTGCCGGAACGACGGCGGGCCGGTGAGCGCGGAGTTCGTGGCGGCGACGAAAATCTTTTCCGATTTGCCGTTGAAACTGACGGTGATCTCCGCCCGTCCATCCGCCAAGGCGCGGCAGATTCCGTTCGTGGAAACGGCGATGACCTTGGGCGACTTGCTGGAAAACTGGCTCCAGCGCGTCACGTCGGAGAGTTGCCCATCCGCGCCGACCGCCGTGACCAGCAGTCCGTGCTGGGCCTCCGCGCCGGAGAGTTCAATCGCCGACGGCTGCACGATGAGCCGGGTGATTTTGGAGGGAAGCGCCGCGTGAGTGAGATTCACGCCTGCCACTCCGACTGCCAATAGAAATGGAACCACCGCGAAACGGTGGATGAGTCTGGCAAATCGGATCATGGCAAATGTGGCTGAATGCAATCGATACTACGGTGGAAATGGACTGGAAAAAAGGGGGAAATTCAGGGAACCGCTGAAAGCGCCGTGGATGCAGGTAATCACTCACTCACTCACCAGAATCAACACGGCGGCTTGCTCTACTCGCTTAACCGCGCTGTCCTTTTGTTCCGCCACGGATGTGAATTGAACTTTTGCTTGGATACCTGCTTGTCGGATGAGGGTGACAAGGGGCACTGTCTTCACCGCATAGTTCACGTTTTGCGGAATAGCTTTCATCCGTTTCAGAGCAGCGTAATCATTCAAGCGCGCCACAATGATCCCAATGACGTTTCCACCAGCATCAGTCAACGGCCCGCCCGAATTACCCGGTTGCACTGGCACGCTTATCTGAAACTCATTTGCATCATCCCGAATGCCTGAAAGGCTGCTCACCTTTCCATCCGTGTATTTCGGGGCCAACCCTTGAACGTCAATGTTCGGAAATCCAATGGTGAAAGCCGGCTGGCCAAGCGCCATGATATTCGTGTGCCGACGAAAGGCTTGCCACGCATCTGCGGGCTGGCTAGTTTCTATCCGTGCCCGATGAATCGCCCGCAGCGCGCTGACGTTTCGCCGTGCGTCCAGAAAATGATCTCAGTTCGACTTATGAAAAAAACATTCTTCTTCACCCTGCTCACCGCCACCGTCGCCTTCGCCGCCGATCCGAAACCCGCCGCTGAAACCAAGCCGGATCCCGGCCCGGCCCCGACCGCCGCCGAGACCAAGGCCCTGGAGGAACTGTCGAAGCTCGGCGTCGAGGCGCGTCCGATCGCCGCAAACATCAACTGGCGCTCCGCCAGCGTGCGCTTCGCCGGCACGAACGCGGACCCGAAGATTTACACGCTGCTCAAGGACGTGCCGAGCCTCCAGGAACTGGACCTCGCCGGCCTGGCGCTCACGGATGCCCAGCTCGCGTCGATCGCCAAGCTCGCCAACCTTCGCGTGTTGCATCTCGAAAAAACCCCGACCACCGACGCGATGCTCGCCCACGTCAAGGGCCTGAAGAACCTCGCCTACCTGAACCTTTACGGCACCCAGATCACCGACGCCGGCCTGGCGCAGCTCAAGGGACTGTCGAGCCTCAAGTCGCTTTACGTTTTTGAGACCAAGGTGACCGACGCCGGCATCACCGCTCTGAAAAGTTCGCTGCCCAATCTCTACATCGAGAAAGGCTGGACCGCTGAAGACATCGCCAGGCTGAACGCCAAGCCCCCGCCGGACACCAAGGCCATGGAGGCCGAGATCGCCGCCGCGCAGAAGAAACTCGACGGCCTCAACGCCGAACTGACCAAACTCAAGGAAGCGCTCGAGAAACAAACGAAGGACACGCCGGAATTCACCGCCGCCGAGAAGAAGGTGAAGGACAAAACGACTGAGATCACCAAAGCCACCACCGCCCTGGACGCCGCGAAGGCGAAGCTGGTCGCCGCCAAGTCCGCCGTGGTCGAAGCCGAAATCGCCGCCGCCCAAAAGAAGCTCGATGGTCTCACCGGCGAACTCACCAAGCTCAAGGAAGCGCTCGAAAAACAGAAGAAGGAAACGCCCGAATTCACCGCCGCCGAAAAAAGCGTGAAGGACAAAACAGCCGAGATCACCAAGGCCACCACCACGCTGGACGAGGCGAAGGCGAAGCTGAAGAAATAGCAGCCGGCACCTGGCCGCGGGCACAGAAGGGAACGAAGAGAACGAAGCCGGATTGGACCGGCGGGAGTGTTCCGCTTGAGATAAGAACTCACCGGATCGGAGCCGGGGTTCGGAAAACAATACAGTGGTTTCCCTTGGCCCCATCTTCGTTTGCTTCTGTTGAACCCGTGGCGTTCCCGCTTCGCGCCGGGATTGCCGAATCAATATCCTCCCGTAAGATGCGGCCGTGAGTTCGCAAACCGTTCACGATTCTCCAGCCCCAAAGTCTGCGGCGCAGACGGCGGAGTTCATCCGTTCCCAACTGCCGCCCGGCGGTCTGTTCGCCGACCAGACGTGGCGCATCGCCCCGGCTCCGTTCGCGCTCGGCGCGGAACTCGCGAAGGAAATCGAATCACTCGGCCGCGTCTACCTCCAATTTTATCGCGCGGTCAACCTCCTCTACCGTCAGAGCGTGGCCGGCAAGCAACCGGCGTGGATCGCGGCGCTGCTCGATCAGGGCAAGCCCGCCGGGCTGATCGAATGGCAGCGCCACAGCGCGTTCAAGAGCGACATGCCGCGCGTCATCCGCCCGGACCTATTGCTCACGGAGAACGGCCTGGCCGTGACCGAACTCGACAGCGTCCCCGGCGGCATCGGCGTGACCGGGTGGCTCAACCAGACGTATGCGAATGCGACGGGCGGAACGCGGAACGTGGAAGTCATCGGCGGCGCCGACGGGATGCGGCGCGGGTTCGAGGGGATTTTTGGCGACGCGAGGCAGGTTCATCTGGTCGTCTCGGAGGAGGCGGCCAGCTACCGCCCGGAAATGGAATGGCTCGCCGGACAAATGCGGAGTGCGGAGTGCGGAGTGCGGAGTGCGGAATTCTCGGACTTCGCCGAGGGCGATGCGGTTTATCGGTTCTTTGAATTGTTTGATCTGCCGAACGTGGCCAGTGCAAAACAGATTTTCGAACTGGCGGCGGAAAAGAAAATCCGCGTCACACCGCCGCCCAAGCCGCTCTTCGAGGAAAAACTTTTGTTTGCGCTGCTCTGGAACCGCAACTTGCGCGGTTTCTGGCGGCAGGAGTTGGGCGAGGGATTTTTTTCCCGCCTGCTCAAACTCGTGCCCTACACCTGGATCGTCGATCCCGCCCCCCTGCCCCCGCACGCGGCGATTCCCGAACTCAATCTCACCGACTGGCAGCAGCTCAAAACGCTGTCGCAGCGGGAGCGCGAACTGATCTTGAAAATCTCCGGCTATTCCGAAGAAGCGTGGGGCGCGCGCGGCGTTTATTTCGGCAGCGATCTCTCCACCGCCGACTGGAGCGCCGCCGTGGACAAGGCGCTCGCGAGTTTTCCGCAGTCGCCCTACGTGCTCCAGCGTTACCACAAGCCGCGCGTCGTCGAATCGAGCTGGTTCGATTTCACCACGAACCAGCTCGTGCCGATGCCGGGGCGCGTCCGGCTCTGTCCGTATTTTTTCGTCCACGGCGACGGCGACAACGCGCGCGCAAATCTCGGCGGCGTGCTGGCCACGATCGTGCCCGCCGACAAAAAGATTGTGCATGGCATGAAGGACGCGATCCTGGCGCCGTGCAGTGTAGGCACATCTTGACACTGTTCTTAGCGGCTTCGTTTCCGACTCCCTCTCCCCGCGAGTTTCGAGCGGGGAGAGGGTTGGGGTGAGGGGCAATTTAAAAAAACGCGCCTCCTCACCCCGGCCCTCTCCTCCTTTTGGGGAGGAGAGGGAGGACAGTTCAAGAAAAGTGCCCGAATGCAACCGTGCACCGTTTGAGTTCCTGCGGTAGATTACGCCGTGACCCTGCTTGAATACATCCTATTCGCCGCCAGTTCGCTCTTCGTGATCATTGATCCGATCGCGCTGGTGCCGGTGTTTCTCGCGATGACGTCAGAAGATTCGCCCGCGCAGCGCATCAAGATGGCCAAGCTCGCCTGCATCATCGCCGCCGGGGTGCTGGTGATTTTCGCGCTCGTCGGCAAATGGATTTTTCGATACCTCGGCATTACCATGCCGGCGTTTCAAATGGCGGCGAGCATCGTGCTGCTGCTCATCGCACTCGACATGTTGCGCGCCCGCCGCTCGCCGGTGCAGGAGACGCGCGAGGAAACCGCCGCCGCCGCCGCCAAAGACGACATCGCCGTGACCCCGCTGGCGGTGCCGATGCTCGCCGGTCCCGGCGCGATCTCGACGGCCATTTTGCTGCACGGCAAGGCCGATGGTGTCACGGAGGAATTCGCGTTGATCGGGTGCATCCTCGCCGTCTGCTTCGCGAGTTATCTCGTGCTGCGCCTGTCCGCGCACGGCGCACGCTGGCTGAAGCCCATCGCCATGAAAATTACCACGCGTTTGATGGGCCTGCTCCTCGCGGCGATTGCGTTTCAATTTTTTCTGAACGCGCTGCGCGAGTTGAAGGGAACAATTTTTTAACCGGGGTTCCTGAATGGAAACCGCTAATGAACGCTAATAACCGCTTATCCGAGGGTCGTGGAATAGTATTGAGCGAGGGAAAATTTCCGCACCCATCAGCGTCGATTAGCGGTTATTAGCGTTTTAAAATCGGTGTTCGCTTTTGGTTCGCATATCACCGGCGACCATCATACCAGATCGGGCAGGCATCTCGTTTCTTCATGGTGCGCCCGCCCTGCAAAGCCGTCTTGGCAAAAAACCACAAGTGCTCGCGCATCGAATAGAGGTGCGCCTTGCGGGCGGAAGTCACCAGCGGATGACGATGCAGCACCACCACGCTGCGGCCCGTCTGCCGCGCCAGTTTCTTGAGTTTGATGCTCAGGTCCAGTTCCTCGGCGACAAACAAATCTTTGTTGAACCCGCCCACCTCACGAAAGGCCTTGGCCTCGCAAAAAATAAAAGAACCGGCCAAGTAACGCCGCCAGCGGCTGAACCGGTTCCAGACTCCGGCCCAAAAGTTGTACCAGAAATGATCATCATCCAGTTTCACCGTGCTGCCACCGGCGATGCGGTTCCCGCGCTGAATCTCCACCGCCACGTCGGCGAAAAGCTCCGGCGGCGGTTGCGAATCCGCATCCACAAAAATCAACCAGTCGCCGCTTGCGCCCGCCGCGCCGGTGTTGCGCGCGCGCCCGATCTGGTTCACCGGCTCGAAGACGACCGTCGCGCCCCCGGCCCGCGCAACCTCGGCGGTGCGGTCCGTGGAGTTGTTGTCGCACACGACAATTTCCCATGCCCAGCCGAGCGCATCAAACGCCGCCGCCGCCGCCGCGCGGATGCTGCGGAGCGTCGCGGGCAAAAGCTTCTCTTCATTGAACGCCGGCACGATTACGGAAATTTTCATCGCCGGAACTGTGCGCGGATTTGGTGGAAAGGAAAGAAGGCTTTCGCGGAGGGCGGGACAGCTTCTTCTGATTAAGTCCCTGCGGGACTGGGGAGGCCCTGCAGCTTGTCCCGTTTGGAGTTCCGCGTTTACGCGGTGCGGCTTGGCTCACAAGTGTGCAGACCGCGTAAACGCGGAACTCCAAGCAGAATGCCACACGCAGGACTGGCGGGCGGCGCGGGCTTCTGATTAACTCGCCGCGCTCATGCAAAACGTCCTAAATTATCTAACCGAACATCAGCCGCGCTTCGTCCGCGAACTGTGCGATTACGTCCGCTTTCCCAGCGTCTCCGCGCAGCCGCAGCATAAGAATGATCTGGCCGCGTGCGCGCAATGGCTCCTGCAACATTGCCGCAGCCTCGGCCTCGACGCGCGCCTCTGCCCCACGGCGGGCCATCCCATTCTCATCGCGAAAACGCCGCGCCCCAAATCCGCCAAAGCGAAGGCAGGCAAACGCCGCCAGCATTTCGTCGTCTATGGCCATTACGACGTGCAGCCGGCGGAGCCGTTCGAGCTGTGGAAATCGCCGCCGTTCGAGGCCCGCATCGAGGGGCGTTCGCTTTTCGCGCGCGGGGCGTGCGACAACAAGGGGCAGAACCTCGCGCACTTGAAGGCGGTCGAGGCATATTTGAAGACCGGCACGGAGCTGCCGTGCGATCTGACGTTCGTCATCGAGGGCGAGGAGGAGGTCGGCAGCAGCCATCTCGCGGAGTTTCTGAAAAAGAATCGCGCCGAACTCCGGTGCGACGCGGTGGTGATCTCGGACACCGGCATGCCCGACATCAACCATCCCGCGCTCACCTACGCGCTGCGGGGCATCGCGGCCTTGGAGATCAAGGTGCATGGGCCGTCGCGCGATCTTCATTCCGGTCTCTTCGGCGGTTCGCTCGACAATCCGGCAATGGCGCTCTGCCAGTTGCTCGCGAAACTGCGCGACAAAAACGGGCGCGTCGCCATTCCCGGATTCTACGACGGCGTGATTCCGCTCTCCGCCTACGAGCGCAAACAACTGGCGCGGCTGCCGTTCACCGAAAGCGGCTACAAGAAATTTCTCGGCGTGCCACAGCTCTTCGGTGAACGCGGCTTCACGTCCATCGAACAGCGCACGTCGCGCCCGACGGTTGAGATCAACGGCCTGACCAGCGGCTATCAGGGCGCGGGCAGCAAGACGATCGTGCCCGCGTGGGCCAGCGCCAAGCTCACCTTTCGCCTCGTGCCCGGCCAGCAGCCGCAGCGGATCATTCCGCTCGTCGCGCGGCACTTGAAAAAAATCTGTCCGCCGACCGTGCGGCTGGAAGTCACCTCCGGCCACGGGGGCGAGCCGTATCTCGTCTCGCCCACCAGCGCGCGGGCGCAGGCGGCGTTGCGCGCGCTCAAGGCCGCGTTCCAGCGCGAGCCGGTGCTGATGCGGGAAGGTGGCTCGATTCCGATTGTCACCGACTTCAAAAAAATTCTCGGCGCGGACACGCTGCTGCTCGGCCTGGCGCTGCCGGATGACAACGCGCATTCGCCGAACGAAAAGTTTGACCTCGGCTGTTTTGAAAAAGGGATGCGGATGGGCGCGCTGCTCTGGCCGGAGCTGGCGGCGTGCGGGGGGTAATTCAGTAATAGGAAGGCTCGCCCTCACCCTGGCCCTCTCCCCCGAGGAGAGGGAGAAACGCATTCCGCCGTTTGGCTTTCTTCACGCCCTCGGTTTCTGGCAACCATGTCCATGCCCCGTGCCGTCAGGGCGAGCGCAGGGCTGATGCTGCGGGTCACAGACCTGCGGTCCGGTTCCAGTGGGCGAGTTCTGCCCGCAGGCGTTCCAGCGGCAGGCCGACGACGTTGCTCCAAGAGCCGGAAATTTCCGCCACGATCTCGTCGCCGTGCTGCTGGATGGCGTAGGCGCCGGCTTTGTCGAGCGGGTTGATCTTCGCGAGGTAGGCGCGGATTTGCGCGGCATCGAGCGGCCGGAAGCGGACGCTGGTGGCGACGGCAAAAAGTATCTGCCGATGATGCCGCAGATGAACCAGGCAAACGCCGGTGACGACTTCATGCGTTCTCCCCTGCAACCGCCCCAGCATCCGCGCGGCGTCCGCCAGATCGGAGGGCTTGCCGAAAACTTCCGCGCCGAGGCAGACCTCGGTGTCCGCGCCGAGCACGAGGGCGTCGGGGAACTTTTTGGCGATGACGCGGGCCTTGCGACAGGCGTTGAGCTGGCAGAGTTCGTGCGGCGACAGAAAGTCCTCCACCGCCTCCGCCGCGTGGCCCGGCACGACCTGAAACTCGACGTCCAATTTCCGCAGCAGTTCCGCGCGCCGCGGCGAGGCGGAGGCGAGGATGAGCGGCGGAAGGTTCATGGGTCAGGCCACGGCGGCGTCTTCGAGCGCGTGCTGAAAGCGGGCCAGTTTCGCGGCGAACTGCGGATCGTCCAGGGCGGGGAGCGCACCAGCAGTCTCAATCTCCTCCGCGAGCTCAATCCACGATTTGCATCCGCCATCTTCCGGGCGCATCGGCCGTTCGACCGGCTGCGGGAGGCGAAAGACGCGGACGGCGAGGGCGAAGATGTTTCTCGTTTTGCCCCAGTCGAACCGCTGGGCGATCACTTCATCACGCCAGACGTGCTGGCCGCGTAGGCGTTCGGCGGCGGCCTGGGAATCGAGCGAACGCCAGGCCACGACTTCCGCGAAACATTCCAGGCGCAACCGCTCCGGCGGCGGCAGATGCGGCGCGATCTGATCATAGCGCAGTTGGGCAGAAGGGAGGACCGATTCGCGCTGCTGATGAAAGAGCGTCGGGAAGAAAAGGAAGCGGGGGTGCTCGACGTGAAACCCGCCGCGTCCTTCGCTGAGGCCGCCCTTGCGGAGGATGATGATCTGATCCCCGCGCCCCAGCGCATCGACGATGACGGCCCATTCTTTGAAAGCGATTCGCACAGGGCGAAGTTAGCCAAACCTAGTGCTGAAGGCAATGAGGCGGGATTCTCGGTGGTGTCCGAATTTGAACGGAGCGCGGCTGTGTCCCGCGCGCCGCGGGATCAGCAGACCGGAGTGCCAGGCCGACCTCTCTTTGCTTGCCTCGTCCAGGTGGTTTGCCTAGTTTGCCCGCACCACTATGAACAAAACCATTCGCGCCAAACTTTTTTTAATGATGGTCCTGCAATTTTTCATCTGGGGCGCGTGGCTGCCGCTGATCTTCGGCTACCTGCCCAGCCTGGGATTTACCCCCGGGCAGCAGTCGTGGATTCTCAACGCCTTCCCCATCGCGGCCATCGTCGGGATGTTTTTCAGCAACCAGTTCGCCGACCGCAATTTCGCGGCGGAAAAGTTCCTGGCGGCCAGTCATCTAATCGGCGGGCTATCCATGATCGGGCTGGCGTTCACCCGCGACTTCGGGATGTTTTTCACGCTGATGCTCGTCCACTGCCTGCTTTACGTGCCGACCATTTCGATCACCAACTCGATTGCCTTTGCGAACATGAAAGACGCGCAGAAGGAGTTCGGCATCGTGCGGATGGGCGGGACCATCGGCTGGATTCTCGCGGCGTGGCCGTTCACTTTCATCCTGGTGGACTGGGCCAAGGTGGACGCCGCCAAGGCCGAAGGATTCGTCAACTGGCTGGGAGCCGTGCTCAGTTCCGGCCTCACCGGCGACCCGCTCAAGGAAGCCACCAAGTGGACTTACATCGTGGCCGGGGTCGCATCCCTGCTCCTCGCCGGATTCAGTCTCACCCTGCCGCATACGCCGCCGAAAAAGGCCGGTGAAGGCGCGAAAAAACTCGCGTGGCTCGAAGCGCTCAAGCTGCTCAAGCACCCGTTCATCCTCGTGCTCTGGCTCGTCACCCTCCTGGACAGCGCCGTCCACAACAGCTACTTCATGTGGACGGGAGCGTTTCTCGGCACGGACGTGGACAAGGGCGGCGTCGGCATTCCGGGCAACTGGATCATGCCGATCATGAGCATCGGGCAGATCGCTGAAATCCTCACCATGTTCGTCCTGGGCGCCACGCTCAAGAAACTCGGCTGGAGGTGGACGCTGGTCATCGGCATTCTCGGCCACGCCGCACGCTTTGCCGTGTATGCGCTGGCTCCCCAAAACGCGTCGCTCATCATTCTCGTGCAGATTCTCCACGGCATCTGCTACGCCTTCTTCTTCGCCACGGTGTACATCTTCGTGGAAGAATTCTTCCCGAAGGACGCCCGCACCAGCGCCCAGGGCCTGTTCAATGTCATGATCCTCGGCCTCGGGGCGCTGCTCGCCGGCTTTGTCTGTCCGACGCTGTTTGCGAAAATGAAAGTCGGCAACGTGGTGGACTTCCGCAGTCTCTTCCTCATCCCCATGAGCCTGGCCCTCATCGGGGCTACGCTGCTCGCACTGTTCTTCCGTCCGCCCGCCAAAGTCCGGCCCGCGGCGGGCGGCGGCGCGGCTCCGGCCCATTGAGCGGGCCGCTGGCAGGCGCAGGGCGGCGAGCTTCGACATGGGGGGTTCAGACAAGCTCCATTTCCAATCTGGCCGGATGACGGAGGCTGGCGCGGGGGGGA
>Ga0049084_10000398_pt1 | contig 17003 bp, 10 predicted proteins | sample GreLakmeON33MSRF_FD_66720 | JGI IMG/M metagenome (GOLD analysis project Ga0049084, IMG submission 66720) | Freshwater lentic microbial communities from great Laurentian Lakes, MI, USA - Great Lakes metaG ON33MSRF | ecosystem: Environmental > Aquatic > Freshwater > Lake | place: Great Lakes... | reverse complement strand
GTTGTTATGGATGCCAAAGACAAACAGGTATATATGAATTGCATATATAACAATGAATATTTTAAAAACCCCACTTCACAAAGGGAGGGAGGCGGACCTGCATATATTACAATAGCAGGTCGGCGTCGTAAAATCCACATAGAAAAAGGTAAACAATATGTCAATTATAAATCCGAGTTGATTCTAGTCACGAAACTTAAAAAGCTTATCAAGTAAATCTTCAAAGGCAGTAAAGGCATTAAAAGCATTAAGCGATTCCAGGCAGTGGCACTACATTTTTTGCTAAATATTCTTGCTTATGCCTTAAATATGCGACTGATTATGATAAGGCGTAATCAAATTTAGACGTAAACAAATAAGAGGGCGCCATGTGATTCCCAACTAGATTCCAGTCAACTAAAGGCATAAATGAGATTCCGTTGACTGTCTTGGATCTCTAGTTGCGACTATCTTCCCATTTATATTTTATTTTGCAAAAGTTTGTGACTGATTATGGTAAGGTGTCAATCAAAATCATATGCAAAAAATAAGAGGGCGCCCTGTAATTCCCAACTAGATTCCTGTCATCTAAAGGCATAAATGAGATTCACACACCATATATTTTTCATTTTTGCAAATATTGTGACTGATTATGGTAAGGCGTCAATCAAAAACATATGCAAAAAATAAGAGGGCGCCCTGTAATCCCCGACAAGATCCCATGGAGATTACGATTATATTTTTTACATGTTCTTAACCTTGTGTCACCACCATACAAGCCACAACCATACAAGCAAAATTATCGTAATTTATGTATACTATTATATAAATGCAAAACCAAACAAAAAAACCCGCTAGGAAACCAGCAACAAAAAGACGTCCACAAAAAGGCGGTGAACCCGAAAATAAAGAAAAAAAAGGGTTGATCATCACAACAGGTGATGCATCGGATTTCGACGGGTTTATGGCACTACCATTGTATTACAAGGCAGCACAAAAACACAACATGGATGTCATGTTTATCATGAATTTTCCTGCTTATTTTGGTTTTGATGATGATGATAAAAAGACTGTAGAAAATGGGCTAAAAGATAATACTGGCACAAGTATCAAAGATGCATTACCATTAGGTCTTGGATTTAATTATGGTCACAAGGAGTTTTGTACAGTTAAAAACTACAGAGATGGGAAGTTTGCCCTAAAACACCAGCAATTAAAATCAATCGAAGATGCAATAATAAAAAAATATAAAAACGAAAAAACAACAAAAGACATAGACATGGATATTATGTCATTCATCACATATCGTATAGTTATGGAAATATGGACTTGGTGTGCACGTGACCCAACGATTCACGACCCGACATTCTCTATTCCAAACTTGAAATTTTGTATTGGCGGCATCAATTCAATTAATCCATTTCCAGCAATCAGTATAAAAAACGAATTCGATGTGTATGGTGGAATTATTGCAAAATCGTTCGAGGGTAGATTACTTACAACACCACCATTAAAGACGTCAATTGTAGACTATTTTACTCAGATCGGAAACAATAACATCATAAATATTTGTAAAGACGCGGATAAAATATATATCGACATGAATGGGTCAATGGCTTGGTATGGCGAGACAATGGACAAGGCTTTTAAAGACAAAGCATTGAAAGACAAAGTTCAAGGGGTTTTTGTTATGGGCGGTGTCCTAAGTTATAGTCAAGTTAATACAATGGGTGCAGGACCATTTGTGAATAGATTGAGTTGCGCGACCATGAATCAGCTATACCATGCAAAAAACACAGGTGCATTTTTTGCAAATTTCAAAGATAAATTATATTTTATAACAAATAATGAAATCAATGCAAATTTTACATATTTACCCCAAAATGCAATTTACCCCGACAAAATCTCATACCCATATGAAGATTTCAAAATCAAAATGGCAGATTTATTTCTTATACCGAAAACAACAGAAGAAGAACATATAGTGTGCAAATTATTTGAAGCATTTTACCAACCACGACCAGGTGATCGTAAACCATTCGATGTTATTTCTGCTTTGGCTCTTGTCCAATTTATTGATGGTCAAGGTTCATCAACGTTTGCAGCAAAATCTTTAGTGTTTGACTCTGGTATGATACAAAATGATACAAATAAAAAAGAATTGCCACTATATTATAATGATGAATATGGTATAACAATACTTGGATATGTAAAAAGTGATGATTTAAGCACTGGGTTATATTATGGTGATAAAAAAATACTTTCAACAAGTGAACTTCCAATAATACAAAACACATTGACCACAGAGGGAAAAACAGAGGGAAAAACAACGGTAATTGGCAATGTCCGTGTTCTTTATGGCACTAAGACTACGACTGAAGTAATACAGGCAGGCAAGACTACAGTTAAACACGACAATGCATATGAAATTGCCATAAAAAACTATATGAACCCCGCCGAAAATGTCAGTCAATGGGCATTTGCAGATGAATTTGCATGGCCCATAAATATCATTACCCGCCCAGATGTTGGAGGCGGTACAAAAATATACATCCTGGGCCGTAGTCGCAAGATCATACCAAAGGGGCGTTATCAATACATAATGTATAACAAAGAACACATCACGATTAATGCAGCACGCAAACTAGAATTGAAACGACAAAAAAGTAAAAGAGTTGTAGCACGCAAATAACGTTGTAGCACGCAAATAACGTTGTAGCACGCAAATAACGCGCCCATCAGATCACCATCAACTTTAAATAATGCGTCTTATATTTTTACAAAAGTTGTTACTGATCATGGTAAGGAACCCCATCAAATTTCGACGTAAAAAATAAAAATCCGCCCTGTAATTCCCGATTAGACACCAGTCAACAGTCAACAGTCAACTATTTGCCTTGACTGCCTTGACTGCCTTGACTGCCTTGACTGCCTTGACTGCCTTGACGAGAATTCAAGCAGCGACTGTCTGTCTTCCCGTTATATTTTTTAATATAAAATGTACCACGATTATCTTTTGACAAACCATCCATAATCACAATATTATCGACAACTCAACGACCCACCTTTCAATCCCTACAATATGTAGTATACATGGACACACCACGTATTGTTGCGTGACATCGTGATCTAATATATACACACTAATAAATTACAGTTGTTTACAGGAAGTGAACCGCTCGCAATGTTTTGGAATCTTGTTTCTGGATTTTTTTCATTCCTTTGTTAATTAGTTTTACAACTAAGATTTGGAGGTGTTGGATGTCGATATGCATGAATCGCTTTGAATTTTGATTCAAAATTGTTGTTTGTTGTTTTGTTTGTTTTTTCGGTCTAGGTTTTACGTTGTTGTTGACGAATTGTATAATAAAATCCTTGGCATCTTTGCTGAGGCGAATATTTACAAATAGAGTCTTGCTAATATCTAAAATGTCCTTGTATGTTATGCATATACCACCACCTTTCTTCTCACCTTGCAATTCTTGCCATTTGTATTTTTCCTTTAGTAGTTGCAAATCGACCTTTCCTTGTTCTATAGCGGCCTTATCCTTTTCCATATTATCCATAGCCCTATCCGATTGCATTTTTTGAATTTGCAATTTTTGGTTTAATAATTCGTCTTGTGGTCTGTTAATCTGCGTCGATAATAATTTTTGTTGCAATAATACAATTTGAGCTTCTGCGATCTCGTCATTCGGTTTTGTTAATGCATGCATAGCTCCCACAATCGCCCATGTAGCAAGTGCAAAACATCCGATACCAACTACAACAATCCCTATAGATGGAATAACTATTGTGGTAGAAGCTATAAGAAGTCCAAAGCAAGAAAGACCGGATAATCCAACCACATTTAATACACCGTCAACAATGTCATGGTGGTCTTTAGTCAAGAATCTAAAAGGGGTTCCTCCGATTTGATCTTTTATTTCTTCGTGGCTAGTTTCTAAAAACATATTATAACTTTCGAACGCCGCTTGAATCCTATTATAATTTTCAGTCGCTTGAATTTTATCATAATGTAATTTGTGTAATTTTTGAAAATTGGTTAATGGCGAATCATGATCTCTACCGATTTCTAACATTCGTTGTTCTCTTTCATATTCTTTTTGTTCTACATTCAATAGATTTCCATTTTTGAAATGAGCGACAACACTTTTATAGGATTCAATATTATCATATATATCATCGTAATGACTTTGAATAAAATTTATTAATTTATTTTTCATCTGTTGTCTTTCTTTGGTCGTAAGATTGATCATTAATACAGGCGTTGTCATTATAGTATAAGATACAAAATAAAATTGAGCTTACCCATTTATTTCATTTTTCGTTTCCTAGTTATCTTTTGCGTGATATTATTAAGACTCGTCTGTATTTGCTTGCGTTCCATTTTCTTCTCGATTTGTTTTGCTCTTGCGACTGTGATTTGTTGACCCATATATGTGATCGTCTGCTTATTGTCGTGTAATCGCACAATGCGGGATCGCCCGAGGACGTGGATCTTATTTTTGGGTTTGCCACCTCCCGGTCCTACTGTCGCTGGTTTTTCAATTTCTGATTTGCTCAAGACAGGGAGCCCCAATAGGAAAACAGGCGTAGGAGGATCGACACCGAGTTTTGTTAATATTGATTTGATTATCCCATCAAATGTGGTGCTTGCATCCATTGCGTTGTAATAAACTAAATCACCCTCTCGATTTGTTGCTCCTTGTACATTTAGCAAATGTGCATGCATAATTATAAATATAATACGCACTGTTTGTTTGCACGCCATATAGCAAGCATCGTACATACATTTATTGTATGTGTTTTCTGTATAACAATGTTTAATATGTTGTTTCATGGTTTGAAATATATGTTTTTCCATCTGTTTGCGATTAATATCAAAATAAGATGCGATAGTCCCAAATACAGTTTCTATTACTTTTGCATTGCTGATTGTTTGCATATTGGGTTGCGATATCATTGGTTTAATGATATTTACCACACTTTGGAACAATGGTTTAAGTGTGTCCGTTGCAAATGCCGTTATGTAATAGTCTAATTGTGTTATCTTGATAAACAATTGACTAAATTCTGTTTTAAAACGTTCGTGCACCGTGTCTATACTATTTATCCACATATAATTGTCAATAAATGTTTTGTCAATATACAGTTGCCATTTCTTTTTAAATTCGAGCAATATCATATCCTTGGCACCAGCGACCAGAATATTACTAGTATCACAACTAGCCTCGCATTTTTCTTGATATTTGTGGGATATGAGATGCGCACATCCGTTGATATTTACATCTTGCATTATTTCTTTAATAATTCCTAAAAATACGTAATCATATTCTTTATAACTACCTAATTTCATGTCTTCGATTACATGCGTAATTCCATCGCCATATATTTGCTCGGCCAAGTAATTAATATAGTTTTCAGTAACATAATCTAAATCACTGATTTTCAATGGGTCATTAAATCTGACTTTAAATATGTGTGTAACGTATGGTTTATAATGTTCAATTAGTGTTGTCGTCACTTTTTTGGTAATTTCTGCATTTTTGCCGTAGCTATGTTCATTACTAGCTTTTATAACATTGGACATGGTTGGGGTTTCTGTGGTTTCAAATGTTGTCAATATTGTTGGTATAATATTGTCCATACACAATTGATAGTAGTTGCTCATATCTTCAACAATACTTGTAACAAATGGCGTATCTGCCTTTTTAAAATGAAGTGCTATACATTCGTAATATGTCATAGGTAAAGCAATCAAAAATGTATGATTGGAATTTATAAGTTTGACCATCTTATCTATAAATAAATTGTCAAACGGTTGAGTTATAAACAATTCAATTGGCAATTTTGTAAATATGTAAAAATTAGGATCATTCACGTCGAGTGAATCGTCATCATCATCGTCTTCTTCATTATCACTGTAATCATCATCACTGTCATCATCTTCACTGTCATCATCCATTCCCACATCATCATCCTCGTCGTCATCAGCATCAAGCGCATCAGCATCAAGCGCATCAGCAACATGTGCATTAACAACAGGTGCATTAACAATAGTCGCATCAGCAACATCCTCATCTTCGAAATCGTCGCTATATTCCTCATCATCATAGTGATCATAATGGTAATTTTTAATAAACATGATATTGTCTGCAAGTAATTTTATATGCTCCGTAGACATCCACCATACAATTTTGACACTGTAAAATACCATCTTCCACCAATTTTCGATTTCTTTTTTTTGTTTTCCCTTACTTTTTATACTTTTTTTTAATTTTTTTATATTTTTTGGTTTTTTCTCGTGATCTTTTCCTAATTTTTCAATTTCTATTGTTAGCTTGTCTAGCTCTTTTCCTAATTCAACTATTAAATCTTCTATTTCTTTTGTTCTGACTTTTTCAAGTATTACACGAAGTTCTTTACGCTTTTCCGCATTTTTGGGTTTAACAATCTCATTCCAATGATCATGTGTATACTGTACAAACAATTTTCGAGTATTTGGAGTTTTGCCATGTTTTGGTTCCACATCAATAGGTTGTGGAACCTTGATTCGTTGTTTTTTATGTGTTGCTATTCTCAGAATTCGTTCATCGACCTTTGTGTATGCCGCATTTGCTTGTTTGATGAAACATTTAGTTATGTGTGGCGTGTACAATATTGTGAATTTCTTAAAGAATTTAGGTATATTTAATGATTTTTGTACATAGTATTGTTTTTGTTGTATTTGTGTATATTCTGTTTTACCGAGACATTGACTAGCTAGAAATGCAATTGCGTTGCGTTTGTTCGACATGTGTTTGACAGTTGTTTCCCCATCTATTGTGTAATTGAGTGTAGTTACTCCATTTACACATGTTAATCCGTCACACATGTTGAAATAATCTAACAATTTGAGCTTAATACTAGAGTTATCACGAACAAACTCGGGTAAATCAGTTGGATCGACTTTGACACCAGATAAAAACATGAGTGAATATAGCAATTGTAAGTGTGTTACGTTATCATGGTTGTGTATAAAAATACGCTGTTCTAATGAACTATGCGTTTGTAAACTTAAAATAACAATAGCTTTTCCTTTTTGAACATTTGTATCAAACATTTGCGTAATTGTTTGGACAGCTTTTTTCAAATCCGTTACCTTTTCACCATGAAACATAATTAAAAAAAACCTCCATTTATCAACATCACAATTGTTTAATTCATTTACAGACAAGGAAGACAACAATGATTCAAAAAACGGTGCAACAACGTTTATACTCGACTTGATTTCTGGAGCAGCGTCCTTTGCTTTGGGTTGTGCGGTAAGTATTAGATCGTTCATAACTTGCGATGTGAGTGCAAGTTTTTGCAAGTCGTATTGAGAGAAATCTTTTGTGATTTTTGCAATAATATCGGCATGTAAATGCGAAAATGTCGTTTTACATGTACGTTCTGCGAATGCACTTGTTGGTGTTGGTGTACCACCATGTTGACCATTCTTAATCAATCCAGATTGTATTACATCATCTGTGAGTTTTTCAAAACACGCATACACATTTTCATCCTCATCGTATTCTTCAATTTTCGCAGAACTGTGTTCTCCAGTTATCTCCAAAAAGCTTGGTTTTATTTCTAGTGGAAATTTGTGTTCTTTTTCTACAGGTGTGCGTTCCGCCATATTGTATTTAACATTTATAAAAAGCGTACAAACAAATTTGAGTATAAAAACATCATTAACATCAAGGGCCAATATCCACCATTATCGGCGTTTTAATCACATGTGTTTTGCAACCAAATATATATAAGACCTACATGCATATAAATTACACACTGGTCCCACAATGCCCCACATCGAAATTGAAATAGACGATGACATCCACGAATATTGTGTATCCCAAAACCAATCGAGCATTGCATCGTCCGTTCAAAAGCTCGTTAAAGCGGGGTTTGCATGTGTCGACATCGGCCGTTCCAATGACCGGCAAAACTATCAATCCGAAATGATGGCATGCATCGAAGCAGAGCGCGCCAAACTCGAACTGGCATTCAATACCCGTCAACAATTGGCAAACGAGCGTCATTCAAACGAGCTACAACATACGCGATCCCAACACTATATCGAGTTGGAAGCCCTAAAACACGAAATCGCCAAAACCAACAATGAAAACGGCAATGACATGAAATACGAAATGGCAATCGAAGAAAACACCCGATTACGCAAAGAATTCCAAGAGGGACTAGAAAAGGTGCGCGAGTCACGAGTAAACGCCGAAATCTCCAAATTGCGATCCACCATTCAAGAAAAAGACAATGACATTCAGATATTACGTAATTCTAATTTTTGCAAAGGCGTCCTAGGTGAAAACGCCGTTCGTGACATATTGCTCGACGCTTTTTGTGATTACGCAGTCAAGGACATGTCGGGATGCGCTACTGAGAGCGACATCCACCTGGAAAATCCGAGCGGCGAATTCCTTGCGATTGAATGCAAGAACAAGGCATCGATCACATCGCTGGATGTCGAAAAGAGCATCCGAGATGTGACGTCGCTAAAAAACACGTATGGCACAAAATTCACCTCGTATCTATTTTTGAGTCTACGAACGTGCAATGTGCCGAAAAGGGGATATACATTCGAAGTGATCGACGGCAAACCGGTGATATGGTTTGGCGTCAGCGATGTCAACACGTGTAGGCGGGAGATCCTGGCAATCGTCAAGGTGGCATTGGGTCTGGGTCAATTGTTCAAGGCCCAAAGTCAAGGCAAAGAAGGTCAAAACAGTCAAGGCAGTCAGGTTGACACGATTAAATTTGTCAAGGGGGTGTTTACCAAGATTCAAAAAAACGTAGGAATGTTCAAAAAGATCGGCGATACCGTTTCGTTGTTGCAAACACAAATCGGGACAATAACGGAAGCGAATGTGGGGGTGCTAGGGGATATCGAGACTTATTTGAAACAAGGTTCATTGTCTCAACTGTCTTTACAACCGAAGAAATTAAAGATTCAAACCATATTTACGCCTGGAATGCTAGTTTAATTTTGACACTGGGATCATCTTGTTTTTTATTTGAATGTACTTGCCACCACGTTTGCCCACGTACACAATTCGGTTGCGACCATTGTATTCGTATCGCATATCTGTTTTTTTGTATGCCGTGGGTTTTTTACCACCACCAGGTTGTGGCGGTTTAGGACAGAAATTGGGAAACAAAATATGCATTGTTGCTGGATCAAACTTTATAGCGCTGTCAATGAATTCGTTGAATTTAGTACTGTTAATGTTAAGATGTTCTTCAACACCATCATAGGTGACGTTCAAAAGGTTGTTAGCCTTTGTTTCAAATTTGATAGTCTTCATTGCATTGTTAATGTACTCGTCGTTCATATATATAAATATATCCCCCCAATTTTTGATCCGATCATAATCTTCAAATGGTGTGTCGTCAACCAAGTCTACATGAATTCCTTCAATGAATTGTTTAGGAGTGTATGTGTATGGGTCCTGTGTTTGAATGTCTAATACCTGATTATTAACAGCTGCGGTTATCGCATCGCCTATATCTATTATTTGCTTCCAAAACGGTTTATAAGCATTACCAATAATATGCGAATACAAGGCATCTTTATATTTGGCCATGAATATCAAGACGGCATTTGTGTCGTTTTTTTTTAGTGTATGCAATCCTTTAATAAGTTCGCTCAATGGATCATTTGCATCCGTATTAGTCAAAGCATAGTTAAAGAACCTAGATAGAATAATCATATAGTTTAAAACGGCATCATTTTTGCGTTGTTTATCATTAATATATGAATATATGGTGTCGCATATGTGCAATATGCAAAATCGCATTTGTTTCACATCTTCTATCTTTGATATTTCTAATTGTATGGTACCGGTTGTTGTTTCATCATTTGATACTTTTATTTTTTCGCTGAGATGCGTGGCCATTTTTTCATAATCTGCTTCAATACACTTTAAGTCCAAAGCATTATTAACATTTTCTTTGTGTTTCAACCTAATCAATTGCTTAAAAAAATGTGTTGCCATACTAAAGTCATCATCCTTATCATGATTGTCAATATAATACAATAGTGAAATTAAATGGTCGTATGACGATTTATTTATCTTCAATGTCATAAGAGCATCATATAATGATATGGGAATAGGAACACGAATACTTTTATATTTTTCACATTTTTTCAACGATATATCATTTTTAACACTTGTAATAGTGCTTTGTTGTTCTGAAAGTTCTATCCGAGTATAATATATATCTTTAATTTCTTTCTTGTCAGTGTCATTAATATATCGTGCTATGTTAGCTTGATCGCAAAAATCTCCAAGTTGTACATTGTTGAAAATATTATTTGCAAGATGTGTCAATAAAAAATTGTAAATTTCTGATACATTGTACTCGTATATTTTATATTGTATCATTTTATTTTCATCCATCAATGATAGTTTTATAATTGTTCTGGCGTCATCTATTATTACAAAATCAAACTTGAAATCTCCAAGAATTACCCGCGTATTAGTCTTTACCCGATTCAAAATGGCTGCAATATTTAATAAAATGGCTTTATGTCCATATTCAATGGTCTGAGTTAATTGTACAGACACAAATGCACCCTTCACAAGCGTATTAAAATTTTTAGATGTTATTGCCAAGTTTTGAATGTCCTTGCTTGACATATGTTTAAATACGTCGGGCCATAATTCTGGTAGAATATCATCCACAGGTTGGCATTCATCTGCCGGTGGAAATGCGTTTCTTTGTGTCGGAAGTGTCGTCGTTTGTATCCCATACAATGGGTTATCAACATTTGTCATTGTCAGTGGTACCACGCGATTGTTACGTATCAACCATTTTTCCATTCGCATTTTCATCCACAAATCTTTCAAAGCGCCACCATGTTGACATTTCCTTCTAACGTTCACCGGACGTCTACGCGTCTTGATCTTATTCACAGATTTTGCATTTTGTTTCTTGGTTGGCATTTAAACAACCATCAGAAAAAACACTTGTTTTTAAATTGCTATAATTATCGATCCATGTTATAAATTTTGGTAATAATTACGTTTTCAACTACATCATTCTACACGATCCTCATTCAAAACACGTAATTCAAGTTTGCCCTTTTATGGATTCCCCACTAAAACATGACTAAGTTAGCGGGACCATCTTCATATCATAGATAATCATTTTCTTAATTCGATCCTTTCTGTTGAATTTATCACAACACCTGTTTTCTCCTCGTCCTCTAGCGAGATAGTTGCAATTCTTGCAAACATGGTGATACTGTGTTGAAACTGTAAAGTTGAATTGTTGAAATGTGTCGAAATAACTCGATAATTTGCTGCCTTTTGAATATTCATCAAATACACTTTTAAACTTATCCAACATTGTGATATGTCCTTTCACATATGTAATAGCATACCCCCGTTCATCATCAGACATACTCAAAAAATTATGCAAATGATTTACTACAATTGGTTCCACCGTATTTTCATCCTGTCTTGTTGGTTGTCTTGGTTGTCTTGGGAATGTTAATTGCATTCCAGTTATCGATGGTACAATTGTGACTGCAAATGTCTTTATTAATATGCTCCTTACTCGTTGTTGGTTGATGGATTTAACGCTGGGAATGTTCAACCATGTTTGATACATTTGAATGAATTCGGTATATGATTTTGTACATCCTTCTAATTGTATATAGTTTGCTTGCATAAATGCATCAATTCGGTCGTCTATGTTTGCATTCTGCAAAGGGTTGACAACCTCTTCCTCGACCGTATTTTCTTCGATTGGGTTCGATTGGGTTAGATTGGTATCGATCATAATACAATCAATTGATTCATCAGTGTTGATTGGATGATCCACGTTACTATCCGCATTATCATCCACGTTACTATCATCCGCATTATGATCAACCACATTATTGGGACGTATTTGTGGTGTGGCGTTATCCATCGCATCAATCATATCTTCTTGATTGGGTTTGTAAAATTTAGCTATTGCATGCATCTTTTCAACGATAACATCAATATCACCTTGAAAATATTCGGTCCCGTAAAAGGGTGTGGCACGAAACGATGCTTTTGCCATTGCCAGAACAAGTTTTTCTACAAGTTGAATATCAAGAGGTCTTATCGGGAAAGATGCAAACATAATAGAACCATTTGGATATTGGCCCATACGTCGTCTCAATCCCTTGCTAGTTCTGCCAATTTTAACAATGTTATTGCCACTTATGATGTGTTCGCGTTCAATCAATGCATACACGTAATGTGGGTATTCGAGTGCCATGTTTCTTTGGGGAATGTATTCTTTTATATGAAATAATAATCAAATTTTATTTGCGAACTTGATCGAGTTCCACTATAAATAACTGACTAGAATATGCATAAATTGTTCTATATATTTTTCTGTCCCAAACTTGGCTTTCAATGTCGAGTCCATCATTTTCTCGTTTGGCCAAACCGGTTCATTAGTAAACGTGTACGGGAATTTTACGATATGAACCATACATGCATGATTTACTACCGTGATGAATTTACTACCATATTTTAAAGCAACAATAATCGAATATCCCTTTTCTAACCATTTAAAATGCATTTGTTTCAACCCGGTTTCTTCCCTAAAATTTTTGACATCATCCCGACACACACCTTCGAGCAATCGAATCAAAGTGCTTATTCCACATTGACCATCCGCATTACTTTGGAACCCAATAACGAGCTGGTGATTCTTAATCACAAGATTACTCAATATTTTCAATAGATCGCTAGGTGAATCAACGATTGATTCGATAAAAGCCATAATTTCGTTTCGAATATTTTCATCATTTGTATAACTCATATGGTGTAAATGAGATGTACACTTAAATATAGAAAAATAAAGAGCACAGCAATAATAAAACCATTTAAAAACACAACGCATATCACTATAGAAGTGCTACGTTTTGACCATATAAATAATAAACATGTCGTTAAAATGGTATCCCACAAAGGAAATCCTGATGCAAAACAAAACGCCAACCGACCATGTTATTCTGGCCCAAGATGTATGCACCACAGTATCCACAAAATACGGCATGAAACGCTATTCGTGGTTTCAATCGACATCAATGCTCGCATCGTATCTTGAAGATCAAAAACAACTCCAAACACATTATTACGAAATCGTCCCAAATGTAACGGATCACCCAACGTACATGTATTTCGATCTCGATAAACCTGATGACATACAATCATCGCTGGACATTGATGTATTCATCACTACATTTTGCAAAACCCTGATCCGCTTTACTAAACACGTGTATGACATCGATATCAACGAATCCAATTTATCGGTTACATATACGCCAAACCCGATCAAGCTATCATCTCATGTCCGCGCCGATATCAAAATCAACAACCTAACCACCATGGCCAACGTGGTCTCCAACTTGAACCGATTCATTTTTAACAATATCCACACAAACAATCAAGATCGCGAAATACTCACCTTTTACAAACCCAATAACGAATTCCCAATGTCAGTTGTCGATACATCGGTCTATAAGAAATTCGTCGCATTTCGTTGTGTTTATTCCAGCAAATACAAGGGCCAAGATTCCATCCCGCTAAAACTCATCCCTTACAAGTCGAATTCGACACGTGTGCAAGATCATCTCGTCTTGTTCGACCCTGTTCATGATTCGCTAAATTGCATCGATCAATCCATCAACTTTGATCCCCCGATCAATTATACCACCGTTTCACAAATCAATGTCTTGACCCCTATTTCTCTCCATTTGCCTCTCCCTCTCCCTTTACCGATTCAAGGCATTCAAGGCATTCAAGGCATTCAAGGCATTCAAGGCATTCAAGGCATTCAAAACATTCAAAACAACTCGGCCATCAACCCCGATCACCTTTTCAAAGTCGAGCAATGCCTCAAAGACAATGCATTTTTACAAGACACCTTCAAGTGCGAAAACATCCAATTCAAATACAACAAGTCAATCAAGCCCCATGTATATATATTTGCTCTCGACAAGAACATTCGACACCATTGTCCATGTGCAAATCGCATTCATCGTCACAATCGTAGTGCCATCTATTACTATCACAAAAAACACGTTGCATATTACAAGTGTTTCAACGTTGATTGTAAAGAAAAAATAAAGAGCAATCAATATGTTTTGAGAATCCCCATTCAACAAGACATTGACGCGATTTCAATCTCCGAAGCCATGTCGAATCGAGTCGCCACTTCCCTCCATTGCAAAGTCAACATCATCCCGTGGACGATAAAATACAACGAACCCCGAATGCAAAACTACCCCCTTTATCCCCTTGTAGCCGTCCGCGCCAACATGGGAATCGGCAAAACTGAAATCATGATTCGGGAGTTCCTACCAAATTATATTGATCAAGACCATCGTTGCATATTCATCACATATCAACGTATCCTCTCGAAAAAATACAGTCAAGAATTGCAACACCTTGGATTCGTCAACTATCTCGACATTGCAGATTCCACCATCACGGCCAGCAAAGTCATCGTGTGTATCGATAGCATATGCCGAATCGCAACATCGATTCCTTTTGACTTTGTTATTATCGATGAAGTGACGAGTGTCCTCCTTCATTTCAACAGCAAATTCCTAACCAAATCAAGCACTGTTTGCACAATGTTTGAATGTATGTTGATTCGAGCAAATCAAATCATCGTCCTGGATGCATGTGTCGATAATACAATATCATACGATTTTGTCAAACATATCGCCGATAAAAAAGCCATCACACCATATTACATCAAGAATGAACATGTCAGGGAAACAAATCGGCAATGCAATATCCACACAAACAAAAAAGGCAAAACAACATCCGTGCTCGTGAAACACATGACTGAATATATCATCAAACAACTCGCCGATAACAAAAAGATTGTCGTTACGAGTTCGACCAAAAGCTACGTGGAAGAGCTGTCGAAATTCATCAGTCGCGCTTTGCCCGACAAGGTCCAAGTTGTCATGCACAGTGAAAACAATGATCTTGCCACTACTAACGTTGCTACTGTCTCTACTACTAACGTTGCCACTGCCACTACTAACGTTGCTACTACTAACGTTGCCACTGCCTCTACATCGACTATTGCGACAGGTACCAACACAATCACAAACTTTTACGAAAGACTCAAGCTTTGCGATATCTTTATATATTCGCCTACCATTACCGCCGGCATCAGCATCGAGTTCCCTCATTTCGATGAACTCGTGTCATTTATCGACAATACACTTTACACACCACCTGTCGATATCATACTGCAACAAATGTTCAGAGTGAGGCAACTTGTCGATGGCCAAATGAATCTCTATGTCAACGACACGTTGAAATTGTCACCAACAAATTATCCATACACACCTCACGAAGTCGACAAATTCCTCGATTCAAACACAAACCATGATAACAATCTATTCATGCAATCCCACCAAATCATAGCTGACAACCAGGTGGTGTATGACAAGTCCCTTTTATCGTACACACTCCTTCGTGGAATTCTGGTCAATCGCAACAAGTCCCTACTCCACTTTGAAGAAATTCTTATCAACACCCTTCAATCCGATTACAACATCGAATGCACCATTTTACCCATTCAAACTTCAAAATCCATCATGCAAAAAGCCAAGGATCTCAAAGCGATGCTCAAGGCACTAAATGTCAAGACCACATTTACATTTAGTCCAGCCCTTTTGATCGACGAGCCCGCATATAAACAGCTCGAATCCAAAAGCCAATCAGGCGAAAAGCTATCCGAGATCGAGCAACAACAAAAATGGACGTATTACATCATGCATGCCTGGACCGTTTTTGATCGTGTAGATGCTGCATTTTTTGAAAAATACATCGGCCAAGCAAGGTCATTCGACATGGCCGACAAGATCGAAACGTTCAACAAGATGAAACGCCTGAAATATATGATGACAAACGATGTTGATGGAAATCGCGTCAAATTCCAGACGGTGGTCCAAAATATCATGCAAGAAGAAGAGTTCAACATCAAGTTGTTCAACGCAACCATCAGGAAGAGCTTTTCGATGTTGATTGAAGGACACAAGTTGATGGAGTGTTTGACAGATTATTCAGACATGATACAAGGTCAAACTTCTGATTCGATCGATTATCGCACTGTTATTTCCAAAGGTGAAACGATTGTGATTAACAAAGACGTGTTTTACAAACGGGTAAAAAAATGGATCGAATCAATGAATCCAAACGAATTCAAGATGGTTGTTGATTTGTTCGATGGCACAAAACATTTCGATGATCAACACAAAATGTTGACATCAACCCGCAAACAAACAAGTTTGGTAGTCAAAATATTATCACATGCGTTTGGTATCCAAATGGTGAACGATCATCATGGATTGGCATACACATCCAAAATAATCACAAGTAAATTTCACGAAATATCAACCAAATATGAACCCATATTTATGAACTTTCAAATCTTCTCAAACAAGTATGCATTTGACGAGTAATCTGATCGTCAAGTTGGAAAATTATCCAAAATATATTTCGTTGGCGACCTATCATGTTTTGCTTATAGTTTTAAAAAAATGTTCTCAACGAAATATAATTTGTCAGCTGCAAAATATATATAAATGTATGTTTTTCGAGACCATATGTGGTAAGGTTTATCGACCTATTAAAGTTAGGAATAATTACTTTTGTGTTAACATTTGCTCTGGTAAGTTTCATCATACGACTAAATATGAACTCATATTCATATATTGTCAAACACGATGCATTTCTTATCGTCAAGTTGAAAAATTATCGAATATATTTCGATGTTGACCTATCATGTTTGCTCTTGTAATTTTTTCATTTGCCCGAGCTTTAGTAAGTTTATCAAGATGCCTATACCATTTGTCAAACACGATGAATTTCTTATCGTCAAATTGGAAAATTATCGAAAATATATTTCGTTGGCGACCTATCATGTTTTGCTTATAGTATTTTCATTTGTCCTCAACGAAATATAATTTG
>Ga0049084_10000394_pt1 | contig 17050 bp, 14 predicted proteins | sample GreLakmeON33MSRF_FD_66720 | JGI IMG/M metagenome (GOLD analysis project Ga0049084, IMG submission 66720) | Freshwater lentic microbial communities from great Laurentian Lakes, MI, USA - Great Lakes metaG ON33MSRF | ecosystem: Environmental > Aquatic > Freshwater > Lake | place: Great Lakes... | reverse complement strand
TTAATAGATTATAAATTAATCCAATCGCATTGACAGATGCCAAAGTAAGATTGGTTACAATTAATGCAGGTTCTTTCCACATTATACTCACCACTAGCCAAAGTAATCCACCAATTAAATATAATATTGGTCCCAAAGGATAAATGTTAAGTGATGTCATTGCAGTTGCAACAACCAGAACGGCCGTTGCTAACCATTTTAAATTAGTATCTAAGGCTTTCATATATTCCTATGTAATCAGCGAAGTAATAAAATCCTAACATTACCACATAACCAAATGCTACGATAGCAGCGGCTACCAATAGACTTTTTATATCATCTTTATTCATATTAAGCAGGGCTGTATTCTTTAAAACTGTTAACTTTAATATCATACATTGTTATACTATTATAAACTTCAACAGAATATAACTCTATTTCATCAACACTTCTTATATTACTTGTTTTATTAAGGTATTTGTCTAGTAGTTTTTCAGAAACTTTTTCAGCTTCTTTCTCATCTTTTGCCATAACAACATTATCAATATTTTTATAGCCATTATCAAATGAAACTTCCCAAGTAACGTTATACTTCTTAGTTTCATTTAATATATTTTTATATTTTTTCATATACGTATAATATAACATATAAAAATCAACAAAACAAGCGAAAAGCGCCATAGTTTTAAAGAAATAAAGCAGTAAAATCAATAACTTAAATGAATGTTGTAAAAATACAACCTCTAAAATCGTTATAAATAGTAAATATATGATTGATTTTGACAAAATTGACGATTTATCGTTTATGATTGATGATATTGATTCGAAAAAAATAAAAAAGGCAAAAAAATATGGCAAAAAAAACCGTAGGCAACACAAATACAAAAAAATCAAATAGAAAACCAAAATATACAAGTATCGGCAGAGGTTATACGAGTTCATCTATGATGAATAAACATAAAAGACGAAGTTATAAGAAGTATAGAGGTCAAGGAAAATAATGCCAGGTGTTGCACGTAAAGATACAGACGCTGCCGGCGGCGTTGCGTTTGAAGGAAGTGAAAACGTTTTTGTAAATAGTTTTGGAGTTGTTAAAATTGGTGATAGAGTTGCAGGACACGGATCGCCACCACATAGTCCATCACCTCCCATGTCAGAAGGCTCAACAAATGTGTTTGTAAATGGTATTGGAGTGTGTAGAGAAGGTGATTCAGCATCTTGCGGAGATATTATTAGTGGTTCTGATAATGTTTCAGTAAATTAATATAAATATACATATGCCAAACTACGATGCTGGTTCTTTAAACAAGAGTAAAAGAGCCACAAAACAGTATAGAGATTTAGATTTAGATTTTGGTCGTAATTCGGTAACAAATGATGTAAATAAGTTGACTGATGTTGAAGCTGTTAAGAGAAGTGTAAGAAATTTAATTAATACTTCACACTTTGATAGGCCTTTTCATCCAGAAATAGGTTCAAGTGTAAGAGCAATGTTGTTTGAGCCAATGACGCCTCTAACTGCATTGAATTTACAAAGAAAAGTACAAGAGGTTTTGATTAATTTTGAACCAAGAATTAAATTAGTTCAAATAGTAGCAAATCCAAATATTGATAGCAATTCATATGATTTAAGAATTTATTTTTACGTTATTGGTTCAAATGATCTGATAGAAGTACAAACATTTTTAGAAAGACTAAGATAACATGGCAAGTAACAAGTTAGAAGTATCAGATTTTGATTTTGACAGTATAAAAGCAAATTTAAAAACATTTTTACAAAGTCAAACAGAATTTCAAGATTATAATTTTGAAGGTTCAGGCTTTTCTATACTTTTAGACGTATTAGCATACAACACACACTATCTAGGCTTCAATGCTAATATGTTAGCAAACGAAATGTACTTAGACAGCGCTGACATAAGAAAAAATATTGTATCGTTAGCTAAAATGTTAAACTACACACCATCTTCTGTAAGATCACCAATAGCAAGTATAGATATTGAAGTAAATGATGCAACAGTTTCAACTTTAACACTACCAAAAGACACAATATTTACAACTACAGTTTCAGGAGTAGGTTATCAATATTTAACAAACGAAGATTATACAATTACACCTACAAACGGTGTATTTAATTTTTCAGATGTAGATATTTACGAAGGTACGTTAGTTACATTTAGATATACAGTTGACAATGAAGATCCAGACCAAAAATACATAATTCAAAATGCAAATGCTGATACAACAACACTCAAAGTATCAGTGCAAGAGAGTTCTACAAATACAACTACAAACATTTATTCATTAGCAGGTGGTTTTAATAGTGTTACAGATACTTCTAAAGTTTATTTTCTACAAGAAGTAGATGATGGTAAATTTGAAGTTTATTTTGGTGATGGTGTTTTAGGTGCAGCCGTTTCAACAGGCAATATAGTTATTTTAGAGTATGTTGTTACAAATAGAGATGAGTCTAATGGAGCATCTACGTTTACTTTGTCAACAACTATCGGAGGATTTTCTGATATTACAGTTACAACTAAATCTGCATCACAAGGCGGCAGTGCTGCTGAATCTAAAGAGTCAATTCGTTTCAATGCACCTTTAGGTTATGCCACACAAAATCGTGCTGTAACAACTTCTGATTACGAAACAATTGTAAGATCAATTTATCCTAATGCTCTATCAGTCAGTGCTTGGGGTGGAGAAGATGATGAAACTCCTGTTTATGGTACAGTTAAAATTGCAATCAAAGCGGCCAGTGGTTCAACACTTACAACTTCTACAAAAGCAAATATAGTTACGGCATTAAAACCTTATAACGTTGCTTCAGTAAGGCCAGTTATTGTAGATCCTGAAGTTACAAGCATCTTAATAACTACTAATGCAAAATATGATGCAAGATTAACTTCAAATTCATCAGACACTATAAAATCAAACATCATTGAATCAATATCTAATTATAATATAAACGTGTTACAAAGATTTGACGGTGTCTTTAGGCATTCTAAAGTAATAAGTTTAATTGATAACACAGATACAAGTATTATTTCAAATATTACGTCAATTAAAATTAGAAAAAATTTTACACCTACTTTAAGTTCATCTACACGATATGATATATATTTTAGAAATGCGTTATTTAATCCATTTTCGGGATATGCAGCTGCACAAGGTGGTATTTTAGAATCTTCTGGTTTTAAAGTAAGTGGTGATACTACAAATATTTATTTTTTAGATGATGATGGTTCAGGCAATGTAAGAAGATATAGAATGGTAAGTGGTGTTAGATCTTACGTAAACAATAATCAAGGAACAATTGATTATACAACAGGCGAGATTAATATTGTATCTTTAAATATAACATCAGTTGAAAATATAAGAGGCGATATATCTACAGTTATAGAATTAACAGTAAAGCCAAACTCAAACGATATTGTTCCTGTAAGAGATCAAATTATAGAAATTGATATAGAAAATATTTTAGTAACAGTGCAAGCCGATAGTTTTTTAGACGGAGCATCTGACGCTGGAATAGGATATACAACTATTACTAGCTATTAATTATTATGGCTATATTTAAAAATAAACTTTCAAACCTTATAGGTTCACAGGTACCTGATTTCATACTTGACGATCATCCTAAATTTTTAAAATTTTTAGAAACTTATTATACTTTTATGGAGGCTGCCGAGTTATCGGTTACTTCTATTGAAACAACTGATGGTATTCAATTAGAAACTGAAACTAATCAACAAAATAATTTATTATTAAACGGTTCAAGTATTGGTTCAGATAGTACACCTTTAGATGAAGGAGATAAATTAATTTTAGAAAGTTCTACTTTTGGTAAATTTACAAAAGGAGAAGTAATTAAAGGTCAAACATCTAAAGCCTTATCAACAATATTAACTGAAGATTTAACAAATAATAAATTAATTATTGTTGCACAAGATAAGTTTATCAAAGGAGAAACAATTTTAGGTTTATCTTCTAATGCAAGCGCTGTTGTCAATAATTATAAACCAAATCCTGTAAACAATATACAAGAATTATTAAACTTTAGAGATCCTGATAAAGTTATATCTAATTTTTTAAGTAACTTTAGAAATGAATTTTTAACTACTTTACCTGAAAATTTAAATTCTAATATTAATAAAAGAAATTTAATTAAAAATATTAAGTCATTATACAAATTAAAAGGAACAAAAACAGGACATGAAATATTTTTTAGATTATTGTTTAATGAATCTTCAGAAACTTTATATCCACGTGAACAATTATTAAGAGTATCTGATGGTAAGTTTTCAACAAATAAAATTTTAAGGTCGATAGATTTTTCAGGAGATTTAAATGATTTAGTAGGTCGAGAAATAACAGGTAAAACTTCACAAGCTAAAGCAATTATAGAAAATGTTAAAAAATTTATTATAGGAGGCCAAGTAATTTCTGAAAGTACATTAAATAGTGAAACTTTATCAGGAACATTTTTACCAAATGAAGAAATAACAGGAACTAAAACTGATGATGAAGATAATATTATTAAATCAGAAATTACAGGAATACCTACAACATTAATAATTACAAATTCTGGTGCATTATATAATGAAAATCAACCTATTGCAATAACAGGAGGTGGAGTTGATGCCATAGTTCAAATAAAAACTATAAAATCAGGCAGTCTTACTGAAATAATAATTGATAATCCAGGATTAAACTATTCTATTGGTAATGAATTAGTTTTTAATAATGCAAATACAAGTGGAGGTGGAGCATCAGGATTTATTTCTATCGTTAATGGAGGAATATCAAATGAAGATAACACAGGTGATCGTATTGTTTTAGAAGATGAAACGGTTATCGGAGATTCATATGATGGCAATGTAATTATTCAAGAATTAGGAACAGGTATAGGAGATATTACAGATATATTTTTATATGATTTAGGCAAAAGTTATACAAGTCTTCCTACTATTACAATTTCCACAAATACTGGATTAAATGGTACATTAAAAGCGTATAGTGATAATATAGGTAAAGTTGTAGAATTAGCGGTCATAGAACCTGGAGCTGAATATGAAACAGCACCTACACCACCTACTTTAGATTTATTTAAAAATTTAATTTTAACAAATAAAACAGGAACGTTTGTAATAGATGAGACCGTAACTAGTAGCACTTCAGCTACAGGTAAAATTGTAAGCTTTAATATCAATACTGGATTACTAGTATTAAAAAATATAACAGGAACATTTACAGAAAGTTCTACAATCACCGGCAATACTTCCACAGCGACTGCCACAATTAAAAAAATAAATCAAGCAACAGCTACAGTTACAATAGGTGCTGTTAGGGATACGGATGGTGTTTATGTAAATGAAGATGGAAAATTATCCGAAAACACAATGAAAATACAAGATAGTTTACTTTATCAGGACTTTTCTTATTTAATTAGAGTTGCACGTTCTATTAACGATTGGCGTGGTAGTTTTAAAAAAACAATGCATACAGCAGGATTTTATCTAGCTAATGAAGTCCGAATACAATCACAAATTAATGCTAGAATAAGATTTCCTGTTCTTGGACAAGTATCAGGTGTATCTGAGGAACCTTTATTATCAATAATTAATACTTTATTTGGTACTATATTTGGTAGAAGATTAGGTACTGTAAGTGATGGAACTTCTTTAAGAGCATCTTCTAATTTAGGTGTTTCTATTGATCTGAATCCTGCAACAATAGAACACTTTACACCAAATACAAGAGATATAACTTTAACGAGCATACCTATAGGTATTTCTGTAGAATCAAAAGTAAGAGGCATTATCAACAATATAAAAATTGACAATGGTTTTGCATATGCTGGACCTAGATACGGCACTATTAATAGAGAAATCTTTAAAACGTTTGCCATATCTGGAACAAATTATTCAATAGCTGAATTAAGTAATAACGTTACCTTTGGTACTAAAACATCTTTTGATGGAAATGATAATACTTTATTGTTTTGTTCAAACGATTTAGGTAGAAGTATTAAGACTAAGTTAACTATGCCATCAGAAATTACCATAACAATAACACCATAAATGATTATAAATAATATTAAGTTTGAAATCTTGTATAAATATAACAAAAGAAACTAAAAAACTATGCCAGCAATTATAACAAATAAGTTTAGAATTAACAACGCTGAACAATTTAGCGAGTCATTTTCAGAAGCCTCACCAGAAATTTATTACCTAGGTATCGGTAGACCTCAAGCATTTGCTACACAAACAAGAGGTGATTTAAGAACAGATAACCAAGGTACAGATTCAGCTACAATTACACCAACAGACAGTGTTATAGAAGAATTTAATACTTTTGATGATTTATTGGCTGTTAAAAAAATTACAACTTCAGATACATCATTCGTAATACCAAGAAGAAACTGGACTACAACTACAGTTTATGATTATTATAGACACGATTACGGTAATCGTATTACAGATACTACTACAACACAAACAGCAAACAGTGGTGCAACAACTTTATTTGATTCAACGTTTTATGTATTAACTGCAGCAAGGAACGTTTACAAATGTTTAGATAATAATAGTAATGCAGCTTCAACTGAAGAACCAACAGGCACATCTACATCTATTCTAACAACTTCTGATAGTTATAAGTGGAAATATATGTACACTTTATCAGCAACACAACAAGCAAATTTTTTATCAACAGATTTTATGGCTGTTGCAACAAATTCTACAGTTTCATCTGCTGCCGTTGACGGTGCAATCAGTAATGTAAAAATTAAATCTGCCGGTTCAGGTGGTACAAACGGAACATTTACAAATATTCCTATAAGAGGTGATGGTTCAAGTGGCACAATTTCTGTTACAGTATCAGGAAGTATTATAACTTCTTTAACAATTACAAACGCAGGTACAGGTTATACAATTGCATATATAAGAAATGCCGATATAGTTTCTGCTGGTTCAACAAGTTTAACAGGTGCAGAAATAGATGTAATTATTTCTCCAAAAGGCGGTCACGGTTTTAATGCTGTATCAGAATTAGGTGGATTCTTTGTAATGTTAAACGTAAGTTTAGAAGGTACAGAATCTTCAAACACAGGTGACTTTACAACTGGAAATGATTTTAGAAGAATTGTTTTAATAAAAAATCCATTTTCAGGTGGTTCAGCAGCTTCTGCTTCAACATTAAGAGGAACAAAAGCAGTAAGATTTGCTGCTTCTCCTGCACCAGGAACTTTTGTAGCCGACGAAGAAATTAATCAAGCAACAACAGGAGCTGTAGGTAAAGTTGTTGAATGGGACGCTACAAATAGAATATTACATTACATACAAACAAGATTTAATGATGAAGGAATTAGTTCTTTAGGTAATAGAACGGCATTTTCAGGAGCAAATGTTATTACGGGTCAAACTTCAGCTGCTACAGGCACACCAAGTGCAACAGCGAGTGAAACTGCTGACCAAATTACATTTACAAGTGGATATAAAGATACAGAATTAGATAGACATAAAGGTGATGTTTTATATATTGAAAACAGAGCACCAATAACAAGAGCTTCAGATCAAACTGAAAATATTAAATTAGTAATTGAATTTTAAAGAGATTTATGCCAAGTCCAACAGACTTTAACCTCTCACCTTATTTTGATGATTACGCTGAGTCAAAGAAATTTCATAGAGTTCTTTTTAGACCAGCATTCGCAGTACAGGCCAGAGAGTTAACACAATCACAGGCAATTCTTCAAAACCAAATTGAAAGAGTATCAGATCATCTTTTCGAAAAAGGTGCTATGATTATTCCTGGAGAAATTTCTTTTGATTTAAATTATTACGCTGTAAAACTTACATCTAAAACATTTGCAACAGTTGCCGAGTACATTGGTAAAGAATTAACAGGTGTTACATCAGGTGTTAAAGGTATTTGTGTCAATGCTGTTATAACAGATGGTACAGACCCAGATACTTTATATGTAAAATATAATAAAACAGGAACAAATAATACAACTACATCTTTTACTTCAAGTGAAACAATACAAGCAAGAACAATCGGTAGTGCAACAGTTTTAGCAACTGCTGTGGTAAATTCAACGGCAATAGGTTCTGCTGCTAATATATCGGCCGGTGTTTATTATGTAAATGGTTTTCATGTTTCAGTTTTAGAGCAAACATTAATACTTGACAAATATACAAACACACCAAGTTATAGAATAGGTTTAACAGTTGAAGAATCTTTTATTACATCTAATGATGATAATACTTTAGTTGACAATGCTCAAGGTTCATCAAACGTAAATGCGCCAGGCGCTCACAGATTTAAAATAGATTTAACTCTTGCAAAAAAAACATTAACTTCATCTGCTGATAATAATTTTATAGAGTTATTAAGATTAAAAACAGGTATTAGACAAAACCAGGTTCGTTCAACCGAATATGCAGTTTTAGAGGATACTTTTGCACGAAGAACATATGATGAGTCAGGCGATTATACTGTAAGAAATTTTGAATTAGATGTACGAGAACATGTACTCAACACTGCCGAAAATAATAGAGGTATATATTTAGCTGTACCTACAGATATTGGTGATGAAACAAAACTTGCATATGGTATGGGTCCTGGAAAAGCATATATTAAAGGTTACGAAGTTGAAACTTTAAGCACTATTTTTTTAGATGCTGATAAAGCAAGAGATTTTGATAGTGAAAGTAATTTTAGTACAAGATTTGACGTAGAAAATTTTATAAATGTTGCAAACGTATTTGGTTCACCTGATATTGGATTTATTTCTGGTGAAGTAGAAGCATTTAAAGGAATAAATTTATACGATACGGCCACAGTTACAAGAGGCACTGAACAATCGACAGTAGGCGTTACAGTACCACAAATTGGTCGTGCTAAATCAAAAGGCTTTGAATTAAACAACGGAACGGCCAGTGCAAACATATTTTCTAGTACATCTTTAACAAGTGCAGTTTATAAACATTTTTTATTTGATGTAGAAATGTTTACACATTTAAATGTAAAAACGGCACCTGCTTTTACTAATGGAGAAAAAGTAACAGGTGGCACTTCAAGTGCTTTTGGTTACGTTCAATCCATATCTGCTACAAAATCAGCAGCAGTTTCAAGTATTTCAGTTGCAAGTCCCGGAGTTGTAACATTAAACGCACATTCATTTAAAGAAGGAATGCAAATCACTTTAACAGGTGGTTCTTTTGCTATTAATTCTGCTGCATATGCATCAGGTACAGTATTTACAGTTAAAAATCCTACTACAAACACTTTTGAATTATTTAATACAGCTGGTGACACGGCAATTAATGTAACTTCTTATAGTTCAGCGCCTACGGCCGCACACGGTGTTACAGTTTTAAATAATATAACAGGTACATTTGTAGAGGGAGAAACAATTACAGGTGCTACTTCAAGTGTAACAGCAGTTATACAAAATGAAAGATATGGATTTAAAGGTATTCAAATTTTTGATTTCACACAAGTCAAACAAATTGGTATGGCAGGTTCGCCAACATATACAGCTGACACTGTACTTGATTCTACGTTCGGAGATAATTATCCAGTATTCGGTTCTCTATCTATTGCAAACAATGGTACAGCGGTTACAGGATTTGGTACTTTATTTTTAACTGAATTAAAAATTGGTGATTCTATTTCATTTACTACGGATGCAGGAAGTTCAGTTACAAGAATTATTGAATCTATTTCTTCAAATACAAGTTTACAATTATTAACAGCTGTAGGTAGTTCTGATGTTTCTACTAAAACAGTTGCAATTAGAAGAAGAGCCTTACTACAAGGTTCTAATAAAAATATATCAATATTTGAATTGCCATATAAAGTTATTAAAACTTTAAAAACTACGGCAAATTCAGGAATTTCTGATACTAGTTTTAAAGTAAGAAAACAATTTGTAGCAACATTATCTTCAGGTACCGCAACAATTACAGCAGGTACAAATGAAACATTTAGTTCTTTAATTGAAAAAGATTATTCTGTTTCTATTATGACAATAGGTTCTGCATCAGTGGGCGCTAACGGTGATGTTTTAAGTTTAAGTGGAAATAATCATTCAGCTGGTGTAATATTTACCTTAAGCACTTCTCCTCCTAATAAAACACTTACATTGAATTTTGGTGCAAACTATTCAAATGCAAAGATTAAAATATTAGCTACTGTAAATAGAACAACAACCGATTCAAAAACAAAAACTTTAAATTCAAGTTCTACGATTGCAATTTCATCTCAAACATTAATTGAATCAGGTATTATAAGTTTGCAAAAAGCAGATATTGTTATCATTAATAACATTTACATGTCTGCTGATTTTTCAACTGCAGCCACAAGTGCAAATACAAATATTACTTCAAGATTTAATTTAGATAATGGACAAAGAGATAACTTTTATGATATAGGTAGAATTAAATTAAAAACAGGTGCAATTGTTCCTACAGGAAGATTATTAATTGATTTTGATTATTACTCTCACGGTTCAGGAGATTATTTTGATGTTGACTCTTATTCAAGTGTAGATTATGAATCTATAACCTCATATACTTCCGATACTTCTGGTAGAAAATATGAATTAAGAGATTGTTTAGATTTTAGGCCTAGAGTTGCTGACGTTTCAACTGTTACAAGCGCAACACAGGATAGATTTTATCAATCATCATCAAGTGCTATTGCAACAGGCGCATCTATTATAGATGTTGTGCAATTTAATTCAGATATTTCTACAGATTTTGAATATTACTTAGCGAGAATAGATAAAATATTTTTAGATAAAGATGGCAATTTTAAAGTAGTTAAAGGTGCAAGTTCTTTAATTCCTCAAGTTCCTAAAGGACTTGAAAATGCTATGCATTTATATACTGTGGCTTTAAGACCTTATACTTTTGATACTACAGATTTAGAAATTAAAGAACAAGATAATAGAAGATATACTATGAGAGATATTGGTCGTTTAGAAAAAAGAATAGAAAATGTGGAATACTATACACAGTTATCTTTGTTAGAATCAAATGCACAATCTTTACAAATACAAGATGCTGAAGGTTTTGATAGATTTAAAAATGGATTTATTGTAGATAATTTTACTGGCCATGGTATCGGCGATACTGGAAACTTAGATTATAAAGTTTCTATGGATATGTCAGGAGGTTTTGTTAGACCTATGTTTAATTCTGAATCTGTACAATTAATTGAAGCAGATGATGATGGCACAACAATATTAGCAGCTGATAGAACTGCAGCCAATTATCAAAAAACAGGAGATTTGATTACATTACCTTATACTGAAACAAATATAATTGAACAACCTTATGCTAGTAGATTTATAAATGTAAATCCTTTTAGTGTATTTACTTGGGCAGGTTCAGTTACTCTTGATCCTCCAGGTGATGAATGGAAAGAAACAAATAGAGTTCCTGATTTATTAATAAACGAACAAGGATCTTTTGATACAATGGTGGCCGGTTTAGGAAACCCTAACTTAGACAGTGTAGAAATAGATACTGTATGGAATGAATGGCAAGATTTTTGGCAAGGTACGCCAGTTGAATTTACACAAAGAGGTGGAACGAGAGATGCAGGAGGTGGTGGAAGAAGGCCTTGGGTACAAGATGTAACAACAACAACTAGTCAGGCTGTTTCTCAAACTAGAGCAGGAATTAGAACAGCTTTAGTTCCTCAAGTTGTAAGAACATCATTAGGTGATAAAGTACTAAACATAGCATTTATTCCTTTTATTAGAAGTAGAACAATTAATTTTACTGCTACAAGAATGAAACCAAATACAAGAGTATATCCTTATTTTGATAATATAGCAATTACTTCATATGTTACGCCAACAGGTGGTTCATTAAGTGGTAATTTAGTTACAGATGTTAATGGTGCTGTATCAGGAACTTTTGCTATACCTGATGCAACTAATGACGCTAATCCTAGATGGAGAACAGGTCAAAGAGTATTCAGACTAACAAGTTCATCTACAAATTCAATGAATGATGTTGAAACTTCTTCTGAAGCAGATTACATAGCTAGAGGTTCTTTAGATACTGTACAAAATACAATTGTTTCAACAAGAGAAACTATAACCGTTAGACAAACAGTAAATGATACGAGAAATATTACAAGAGAATCTACAAGGTCTACAACAGAAGTTGTGGGTTGGATTGATCCTATTGCACAAACATTTTTAATTGATGACACAGGTGGAGTTTTTGTAACTTCAGTTGAGTGTTATTTTCAATCAAAAGATGAAAATATTCCTATTACATTACAAATAAGAGAAGTTGTAAATGGTTATCCTTCACGTACTATTGCACCTTTTGGTGAAGTTGTATTAAACCCTAGTTCAGTAAGTATTAGTGCTGACGCAAATACACCTACAAAATTTACATTTCCTTCTCCTGTTTATTTACAAGAAAAAACAGAATATAGTTTTTGTTTATTAAGTAATTGTGATAATTATAATGCTTTTGTGGCCACATTAGGTGAAACGCAAATAGGTTCAAATAGAACAATATCTTCTAATCCATACGCCGGCGTTTTATTTAAATCACAAAACGGTTCTACTTGGACACCAGATCAAACAACAGATATTAAATTTAAAATTAATAGAGCCGAATTTAGTAACGTAACAGGTACAGTAACACTTGTTAATGATAGTGTTCCAGTAAAAACTTTACCAAATAATTCATTAAGAACAACAAATACTTCAGGAGTAATAAGAGTATTCCATAAAAATCACGGAATGCATGGTACTACCAATAATGTTACAATAGCTGGTGTGGCAGCAGGTACCTATAATGGTATAACATCAGCACAAATTAACGGAACGTATACAAGTATTTCAAACATAACTTTAGATAGTTATGATATTACAACAGCTGGCACGGCCACATCTACAGGAGATATTGGCGGCACAACTGTAACGGCCACACAAAATAGATTGTTTGATTTATCTTGTTTGAATATATCTACATTAACTGTTTCTGATACTCAAATTCTTTATACTATGAGAACAACAAGCGGTAAATCGATACACGGAAGTGAAACTCAATTTAGTTTAACTTCGGTGTCAAATGAAATACAGGTAACCGTTGGTGATAATATTTATTTCACTTCACCTCAAATGGTTGCAAGTTCTATAAATGAAACTAACGAAATGGTAGGTGGTAAATCTTTGTTTGTCAATTTAACAATGACAACTACAAATACAAAATTATCTCCTGTCTTAGATGTTAAACGTATGAGTATGGTTGCCGTACAAAATAGATTAAATGATCCTACGTCAGCTAATACACCAAACTTTGTAGGAGATACAAGTCCTACAGGAACATCATCAGCTGCTGTTTATGTAACACGACCAATTATTTTAGAAAATGCTTCTACAGCTTTAGATGTAAGATTAACTCAAAATGTAAGATCATCTTCTTCTGTAAAAATTTTCTATAGAATTACTAGTTCTTCGGAAGTTAGAAATATTAATGATTTAAGTTGGGTGCCATTCAATACAGATGGCAATGAAGATACAACTGTAATACCTGCTGAAAGTTCAAATGTTTTTAAAGAATACAAATATTCTGATACAGGTGTAAATGAGTTTACAGCATTTCAAATTAAAATAGTTATGAAAGGTAGCGTTTCATCTTATCCTCCTATTATTAGAGATTTAAGAGGAATAGCTTTAGCAGCATAATATGAAAATTAAAGTTGAAGGTCATAGTTCACTTGAAAGAGATATTAGATCAAACGCTATTGTAAATACAAACAAAAGCGAATATCAAATATATATGAATAGAATCAAATCACGTGAACAACAAGGCGACCAAATAAGAAACACAATAAAAGAAATAAATATTTTAAAGCAAGAGTTATTTGAAATAAAAGAATTATTAAAAGAGGTAATTAAAAAATAAACAATGGCATTTACAACAATTAATACTACTGATACACTTGAACAAATGCGAGTTAAGTTAAATACTTTAACTCAAACTGATTTTGGTAATCCATCATTACTTGCAGGTGCTGGTCTTTCGTCTACGTCTATTGTAGGTGCAGTTATAGAAATAGCTAATGTTGCTTTTGCAGCTGCAGGTTGGACTATACAAGACTCAAGTTCAACAATACAAGTTATTGGTGGTGGTCAAACTTTAAGAGTATTAGGTAGTGCAAATCAAATAAATGCTGTTGTAAGTGCAACAGATACTTTAACATTATCATTAACAAATAACGTAACAATTAATAATAATTTAACAGCTAGTGGTAGTTTACATACATTAGGTACAATAGAAATTAGTGGTAATAATATTCGATCAACAGATTCAACAACAGTTAGAATTAATGACTCTTTAAATATTAATGGTGGGGTTTCAGCAACTTCTGTATCTTCAACAGGTGCTGTTTCAGGAACCACTATCACCGGCACAGGTGCTATATCAGGAACTACTATTACAGGTTCTTCTACAATACAAGGCACTGATTTAGTTTTAACAGGTTCAGCAGGAATTCAGTTTGAAGGTTCCACAGCAGATAATTTTGAAACAACTTTAGTTGTTGTTGATCCAACAGCAGATAGAACAATTACAATACCAAATATCACAGGTACAATTATAACTACTGGTGATACAGGCACAGTTACAAGTACAATGATTGCCAATGGTACAATTATAAATGAAGATATTGCTGATACAACTATAAGAGCTGCAAAATTAAATTTATCATCAGATTCATTAACAGTAGATACTTTAATTGCTTCAACTATAACAGGAACTTCATCTATTGCTTCTACAGTTACGTTGACTGCTGATAACACAACTAATGCTTCAAGTTTTTTAACATTTGCTAGCACTGCAACAGGTAACCAAGCATTAAAAACAGATACAAGTTTGACATACAATCCCTCAACAAACGTTCTCTCTACAACAGCTACGCAAGCTCAATATGCCGATTTAGCAGAAATTTATGAAACAGATAAACTTTATGATATTGGCACAGTTGTTATGATAGGCGGAGATAAAGAAGTTACAGAATGTTTTGTAGGTAATAGAGCAGTAGGTGTTATATCCGATAGGCCTGCTTTTTTAATGAATGCTAAAGGTAAAGGACAACCAATAGCACTAAAAGGCCGTGTTAAAGTAAAAGTTGTAGGGCCAGTTAAAAAAGGTGATGAATTAGTTGCAGGCAACGGAGGTTTTGCAACAACGATTAGTGTAGAGTTTAATAGAGTATTTGCAATAGCGTTAGAAGATAATGAAAACGGCCTTATTGAGGCAATTATACTATAATTCCACTGTAATAAATATTACAGTATGATTAATGCTTTAAATGATGAATTAATATCCTTCACAAGATACCAAAACAATCAAATAATCTATATAGATAAAAAAGGTAACGACTATAGAGTTAAAGAACAAATGACTTACGGTGATTGGATAAAAACATATAAAACTATTCCACATATAAAAATTGAAGGATTAGAAGATAATAACTATCATCTTCAATTGTTGAAAGATTATAATTTAAATTTCAAAACAAAAAATGTTCATCTTTTTTACAATCAATTTGGTGGATTTTCTTTTCCTGAACATACAGACGATATAGATGTGCTGTTATGTGTTATAAAAGGTAGTAAAAAAATATATACAGAAAACTATCCTATTTTAATAGAAGAAGGACAATCTATATCAATACCTAAGGGAGCAAAACATAAAGTTGAAAGTTTACCATTTACTTGGGCTTTAAGTATAGGATACGTACAATGAGATGGATGTTTTATATAAAAACTACAGAAACTTGTCAACTTAACTGCAAACATTGTTTTACAAGTGGTATAAATGGTAAAAAGATTTACTTTGATCCTTTTAAAACTATTGATTTTGTAAAAAGATTTAGAAATTATTTTAACGATAAGGATGATTCAATTCATTTTGAGTTTCATGGTGGTGAACCATTTTTAGCGCCAGTATCTCATATGCAAAAATTATATGATGAATGTAAAGATTTATGGCAGAACAGGTCATTTGGTATTACAACAAATTTAGTATTGAAATTAAAACAAGAACATTATGATTTTATAAAATACACATTAAACAATCGTATAGGTACAAGTTGGGATCCTAAAATCAGATTTGAAACAGCTAGCCAATATAATTTATGGGAAAAAAATGTAAGAGATTTGCTGTCTAAAGGTGCAACAATAAGATTATTTATCAGTGTAACAAAAGATACTATTGCTATAGAACCTATTGAATTACTAAAATGGGTAAAACAATTAGGTGTACAAGAAGTGTCCTTTGAAAGATTAACAGGTAACGGAAACGCAAAATTACATCCTGAAATATTTCCAGATAACATAGAACAAGATAAATGGTTTTTGAAAATGCACCACCAGTCTAAGGAATTTAATTGTAGAGATTGGTTTGATAATGATACTTTAGAAGTAATTTACAGCAAATTTGAAACAGGATTTTTGAAAGGTGGTACTTTTTGTAGAGATTGTGAACAAAAAATATTTACAATAAATGCAGATGGTACTATATCAGGTTGTCCAAACTCGGCTCCAGAATTTCAATTTGGACACATAAAAGACGATATTAAAAGTGTTATAAATAGTCCTGTGCGAATAGAAAACATCGCTTGTGAACGTGCAAGAAACCCTATATGTTTTTCTTGTGAAGTTTTTGAGTTTTGTGGAGGTGATTGCCACCAACTTGCTTGGCAAGGAGATATATGTGGTGCACCAAAGAGTTTAATGAAAGAGTTAAAGAAAAATATACAATATGGTAACATTAACTAATCCCGTTACACCACAAAATATAGTGGATAGATTTAAAGACCTAGTAACTGACGTTGCTAATACAAGTATTGTTTACGGTACGGACAATAAACCTTTTGCAGAAATGCCAGATGCAACATATGCTGGCACAATTGCCGGTGCAACGATTACAGCAACAGGTGCAACAGTAGGTACCACAGGAAATACTATTACCGCTAGTACAATAAAAACAGTATTAGAAACTGAAACTGCTTTATATAC
>Ga0049084_10000393_pt1 | contig 17108 bp, 11 predicted proteins | sample GreLakmeON33MSRF_FD_66720 | JGI IMG/M metagenome (GOLD analysis project Ga0049084, IMG submission 66720) | Freshwater lentic microbial communities from great Laurentian Lakes, MI, USA - Great Lakes metaG ON33MSRF | ecosystem: Environmental > Aquatic > Freshwater > Lake | place: Great Lakes... | reverse complement strand
AATATATTAAGGAGTCTTTACCGTTTAGGTCTTCGCTCAGTGCAGCTAACTGCTCATAACGAAACGAATGCATTTATTGACTCTTGTTATGGTAAAAAACTATGGGGTGGTTTGAATGAACATGGCCGCGAGGTTGTAAAAGAAATGAATCGTTTGGGAATACTAATCAATGTAGCACATGCTTCTGATGATGCCATTCTTCAGACTGTAGAAACAAGCCGGGATCCAGTCCTTTATACCCATGGAGGATTTCGCGGAATTGTAAATAATCCCAGATGTATTTCAGATGAATGTGCAATAGCAATTGCATCCAAAGGAGGTGTTATGGGTATTCAGTTTGGAAGTAGTTTTAACAATCCAAAATATGCTGCATGGCAGGCATCAAAACCTAAGGTAAAAAGCATTGAAACCCCGCCTGCCAAAGATACTAAATCAGTGACTATTGAAGAGATCGATCAGCAGGTAGCAAAAGGCCTTCCATTTGTTCATAAAGAAGTAATACCAGATGAGTATTGGATGGGCGTAGATCAGCTTGCCAAAGTGATTGATTATGGTGTACGTCTAGTTGGCGATGATCATATTGCATTGGGTTCTGATTTTGATGGTGGTCCGCCGCTACCAAGGCAAATCAAGGATGTAAGTGATTATCCTCAAATGACTTTGGCCATGCAGGAATTAGGCTATTCGGAAAAGCGTATTCGGAAAATAGTAGGGCTAAACTGGTTGAGGGTAATTCGTAAAGTAACAGAAAAAAATTAATACATTTTTTTGAATCTTGATCTAAGGTTCAAAACATATTTTCAATAAATAATTGATTAGAATAGTTATTAAAACAAACAGAAATGAAACGTAGAAATGTACTTAAGACTTTGTCTCTTTTACCTCTGGCGGGAACTGCGATTCCCCTAAATTCAATATTTGCATCTCCTGTGGTTAGATCTTCTAATGCACCATTCAATCCTTTGGGGCCAGTAGAGGTTACATTAGAATCATTTCTAGATAAAAATAATATCTACAGGACACATGGCATAGAACCCATTATCAATTGTAGAGGTATATTCACCATTATTGGTGGTTCCTTAAAACGTCCTCAAACTAAGGCGGCCATGGAAGCGGCCTCCCATAATTTTGCGCAGATGGATGAGGTGGCTGATGGAATTGGCCAGACCCTAGCAGATCTTACAGGCGCTGAATGGGGTGTGGTTTCAGCCGGATGTGCTGCCGGACTTAAACTAGTAGCTGCAGCTGTAGTATCCGGTGGTGATCCTGAAAAACTGGTTCGTATTCCGGATCTGGATGGACTCGAAAAAACTGAGGTTATCGTACCAATAACCTCCAGAAATGCGTATGATCATTCAATCAGAAACATTGGTGTAACCATGGTTAATGTATCTACTCTTGAAGAATTAAAGAATGCGATCAATCCCAAAACAGCGCTAATCTATATGGTTAATGGCGATAGATCCTGGACAGGAGCACCAATGTCGCTTGAGAATATTTCGGCAATTGCTAAAGCCAAAAATATTCCTGTTTTGTTTGATGCGGCCAATGAAATTCTGACATTCCCTCCCGTACATCTAAAGCGCGGAGCAAGCATTGTTGCTTATAGCGGTGGTAAGGCAATCTGTGGTCCGCAATCATGTGGGTTGATCTTGGGGCAAAAGGATATCTTGATGGCCGCATGGCAGGCAAGTTCTCCACACCATGGCCCATGCAGGGATAATAAAGTAGACCGTGACGAAATGTTCGGAATGGTTGCAGCAGTAAAAGTTTGGAAAGAAATGGATCATGCTGCTGTTCGTAAACAATGGGATTCTTATTTGGATCATATCATTAAAAAAGTTTCTGGTATTAAAAGTGTTCAAACGATGATTCACGTTCCATCTACACTATCAGGTCTGTCAAATGTGTCGCCTGAAGTTGTTATCACTTGGGATGCGGATGTATTAAATATTACAGGAGCCGAAATGGCCGATGAACTTGGTAAAAATAAGCCTAGAATTGCAGTTGCCAGTGGAGGCGGTAGAGGTAAAGATTCTAATATTAATGGAATTGCTGTTACTACCATCGGAATGCAGGCGGGCGAAGAAAAGATCGCTGCTAATCGGATTTTTGAAGTGTTAACCGCAAAAAGAAGCCCAATAATAAAAGAAATGAAAGCTCCTATAGCCAATCTTTCAGGTACCTGGGATGTTGATGTAAAGTTTTATAACAGTGAAGGGAAACACAAATTGTTCATAGAACAAGATGGCAACTGGGTTAAAGGAACTCACCAGAGTGGATTTGCTGTGAATGACATGGTTGGATCTGTTGAAGGCGATTCTGTTAAACTGCAAAGTTCTGTCAGGCTTATAGCCGACTCAATTATCTATACATTCACGGGGAACATTTCCGGAAATACCATCACCGGAAATTTATTCATGGGGGAATACCGAAGTGCAAAGTTTAGTGCTACAAAAAATAATAAGCCAGCACCTAAGAAGCCTGTTTTTGTACCTTCAGGTGCTCCTCTTGCTAGTTAATTAAAATTATCTAAATTGAATTTTAAACACTTAATCTAATATATAATGAATAAAAATGTAATTCAAAAGATCAGAGAATATGCAAGTATTTTCGTTTTTGGTGCATGTTTGATGGCTCAGTCAACAGTGCAGGCGCAGGAAATTGATATGCTTATTAAGGGCGGGCATGTGATTGATCCGAAAAATAATATTGATGGAATAATGGACGTTGCCATTAAGGATGGTAAGATATTTCGGGTTGCCTCAAATATTCCTGCTAATACTTCAAAGAAAACGGTTAACGCAACAGGATTGTATGTCTCGCCTGGTTTCATAGATATGCACGTGCATGTTTTTGCCGGTGCTGAAGATCCTGGATATAAAGGTTTTGAAATTTCAAATGGTTTCGGTAGCGTTGCACCCGATGATTTCACCTTTCGCTCAGGAGTAACTACCGTGGTAGATGCCGGTTCATCAGGATGGAGAAACTTTCCGGAGTTCAAAAAACAAACGATAGATCATTCTCAAACACGCGTACTTGCCTTTATAAGTATTGCAGGTTATGGTATGGTAGGTACTGTTCATGCACAGGATACTACGGATATGAATCCGGTAACCACTGCTTTTATCATGAATGAGTATCCGGATATCATAGTTGGAATAAAAGCTCATCATTATCAGGGGCATGATTTTACTCCTGTTGATCGTGCTATTGCAGCAGGGAAGAAAACCAATAAGCCAATTATTGTAGATTTTGGCTCAAGCACTCCTAAATTATCTATTGAAGAACTGTTTATGAAGCATTTCCGCCCGGGTGATATTTTTACGCATACTTTTTCAGGAAACGCAGCAACTAATTTAACCCCTGGTGGACGCGAGCCAATTGTGGATGTGAACAACAAAGTAAAACCTTTCATTTTTGAAGCGCAAAAACAAGGAAGGATATTTGATGTTGGCCATGGTGGAGGAGCTTTTGTGTGGGCTACAGCAATAAATGCATTTAAGCAGGGATTCTATCCCAATACGATCAGTACCGATTTGTACAGAAGCAGTAGAAATGCTGGAATGAAAGATATGGCCAATGTGATGTCTAAGTTTCTTAATATGGGTATGTCCATTCAGGATGTAATAGTACGTTCAACTTGGAATCCTGCCAATGTGATACAACATACAGATTTAGGTCATCTGAGTGTTGGCGCTGAGGCGGATGTTTCAGTATTCAATATTCGTGAGGGTAAATTCGGGTATTTGGATGCCCGTGGTACTGTATTAAATGGAACTAAGAAGTTGGAGGCTGAACTAACGCTTCGTGCAGGAAAAGTTGCCTGGGATCTAAATGGACTCAGCGGGACACAGTGGGATGCAGTCAGCAGATAATCAATTTTATTTAAACAGATATGATGAGAATTAAAACAACAGGAATTTCAGAATTTTTTCAGCAACAATTTATTCGGTTGGCACAAGGAATTGCAGCTGTTTTAGTTCTCGTTCTGATAACAGCAACAGTTCAGGCTCAGGAAATAGATATTCTTTTGAAAGGCGGCCACGTAATTGACCCAAAGAATAATATTAATTCTAAAATGGATGTTGCCATTGTGGGTGATAAAATCTTCCGCATCGCGGCAGATATTCCGGCCAATACATCAAAAAAGACAATTGATATCAGTGGCTTATATCTTACCCCCGGGATTATTGATATGCATGCACATGTTTTTCACGGGGCGGATGTGAATAGTATTTCAGCAAATTCTCCCGGTGGATTACAGGCAGATGCATTCTCATTCAGAGCCGGTGTAACCACAGTGGTGGATGCGGGTTCTGCTGGATGGAGGAACTTTCCTTTATTTAAAACGCAAGTTATCGATCGTTCTCAAACCCGTGTTTTAGCCTTTTTAAATGTGGTAGGTAGGGGGATGGTAACCCGTTATGATCAGCAGGACGTGACCGACATGAATCCGGAAATGAATGCCTATATGATTAAAAAATTACATCCTACTATCCTAGTTGGTATTAAATCTGCCCATTACTGGGGTGATTTCACATCAGTTGATAAAGCGGTAGAATCTGGTAAGCTCGCAAATGTTCCGGTTATCGTTGATTTCGGTGAGCATTCTCCTCCAAATTCAATTGAATCTTTGTTTATGGAGCATTTCAGGCCTGGTGATATATTTACCCATACCTTCTCCGAACATGCAATTTCAAAGACTACCGGTGGACGCGAATCAATTGTTGATGTAAAAACCAGAAAGGTTAAACCCTTTGTGTTTGCTGCACAAAAAAGAGGTATTATTTTCGATGTAGGCCATGGTGCGGGAGCGTTCAACTTCAATCAGGCAATTCCTGCGTTGAAACAAGGTTTTATGCCAAATACAATTAGCACAGACCTTTATAATTTGAGTATGAATGCCGCCATGAAAGATATGACTAATGTGATGTCCAAATTTCTTGCTATGGGTATGGGTCTTCAGGATGTTATTTTACGAACAACCTGGAATCCTGCACAAGTAATTAAACGACCCGATTTAGGCCATTTAACTGTTGGTTCTGAGGCTGATATTGCAGTTTTTAACTTAAAAAAGGGAAATTTCGGCTATATGGATGTTGGGCGTACAAAAATAAGCGGAACTGAAAAGCTTGAAGCAGAATTGACGCTCAGAGCCGGTCGTGTTGTCTGGGATTTAAATGGTATCAGCGCCCCCCAATGGGAAATGCCCGCACCTAATAATTGATTTTTATTAAATAAAATAATAAAATTATAACAATATGAACAAGCTATCAAATTTCAGAAGGTTACTGTCATCGGTATTTATAGTACCATTGGTGATTGGACTATTATTTTCTGTCTTTGCCTTTCAGTCTAAGGCGCAGGATATTGATCTATTATTAAAAGGCGGGCATGTAATTGATGCAAAAAACAACATTGATCGCAAAATGGATGTTGCTATTAGCGCAGGCAAAATATTCAGGGTTGCTGCTGATATTCCCGCAGGTACTGCCAAAAAAGTGGTGGATGTAAGTGGTTTAATTGTAGCACCAGGCCTAATCAATATGCATACGCATGTCTATGCCGGCAGTAATTCGGGATTTACTGATGGAACATCAAGTCAGCTGCCTGATGCCTTTGCCCCACGTGCAGGAATAACAACAGTTGTTGATGCAGGAACTTCAGGCTGGCGTACTTTCCCTGATTTCAAGGCTAAAGTTATTGATAATTCCACGACCCGTGTACTGGCCTTTTTGAGCATTGCAGCCTCTGGTTATTCAAATGACAAAGCCCAGGAAAATATTGCTGAAATGGATGTTCAGAAGACAGCAGAAACCATCAATAAGTATGCAGATAATTTGGTGGGTGTGCGTATTGGAAGATATGATGGAACAGAATGGACACCGTTTGATCGTGCATCTGAAGCGGCTAAATTAGTTAATAAGCCACTTTTTGTGGAATGCCATCTCCCAATGTATTCTCTGGAGGATCAGTTAAATAAGATGCGTTCAGGGGATATCATGACTCATGCTTTCGAAAATGTTTCTGAACGGATGACCGTAGTGGATGAACAGGGCAAAGTCAGACCCTTTGTATTGGCAGCTCAAAAAAGAGGTGTACTCTTCGACATTGGACATGGAGGTGGTGGATTTTGGTTCAACCAGGCTGTTCCTTCATTTAAGCAGGGTTTATGGCCAAATTCATTTGGCACTGACGAGCATCGTACAAGCATGAATTCAGGAATGAAAACCATGTTAAATGTGATGTCAAAATATCTCAATATGGGTATGGGAATACCAGATATTATTGCTCGCGGTAGCTGGAATGCAGCCAAGTCTATTAAAAGAGATGACCTTGGAAATTTGTCTGTTGGCTCTGTTGCAGATATTGCAGTATTGAGTGTTAACACAGGGAAATTTGGCTTTGTTGACTCCGGGAATAATAAGATCAACGGAGATCGCAAGTTTGAGGCAGAGCTAACGGTGAGGGCTGGAAAAATAATTTGGGACCTGAACGGACTTTCTGCCAAGAGTATGGTCGCAAATAAGTAATTTAAAAACAAAAAATCTAAAATATATTTAATATGAAACGCAGAAATGTAATTAAAGGCCTGGCCTTGCTTCCAGTAGCGGGGAGTATTCTTTCTCAAAAGTCTGTTCTTGCGGCAACTGCTGCAAGTGTTAATTCAGTCAATATTTTGCCCGTAACTGAAGCATCTTTTATGGCTGATACAAACATCTTTCGCAGGATTGGTGTAGAACCCGTTGTTAATTGCATGGGTACATACACAATCATTGGGGGTTCAATTGAACGGCCAGCTGTTCGTGAGGCAATGGAAGCTGCAGCTCATAATTTTGTGCAATATGATGAATTGGCTGATGCTATTGGTCAACGACTTGCAGACCTTACCGGTGCAGAATGGGGAATGGTTTCTGCCGGATGTGCCGCTGGGCTTAAACATATTACCGCGGCTTGCGTTACTGGAGGTAACCCTGAAAAGCTGATCCGTATTCCTGATCTGACTGGATTTGACAAAACTGAAGTGATTATTCCACGGTATTCTCGCAATGCGTATGATCATGGTATTCGAAATATAGGCGTAACCATTGTTCATGTGAGTACCCCCGAAGAACTTGAAAAGGCAATCAACCCTAAAACTGCAATGATCTATTTGACGGCAGGCTCGCAATCTGAAGCTGGACAGCCACTTTCATTAGAGGCTATCGCTGCAATTGCAAAGCCGAAAAATATTCCAGTCTTGATCGATGTTGCCGCTCAAAACTTAACTATCCCACCTGTTCATTTTAAAAGGGGGGCTAATTTGGTGGCATATAGTGGCGGAAAAGCAATTTGTGGTCCGCAGTGTGCCGGACTTATGCTCGGCGATAAGTCTATTTTGATGTCGGCCTGGCAGGCCAGTGCCCCGCATCATGGTCCGGGACGAGATAATAAAGTAGGACGTGAAGAAATGATCGGGATGATGGCGGCTGTTGAAGATTGGGTAAAACGCGATCACGCCGGCGACTGGAAAAAATGGTTATCCTGGTTAGATACCATTTCAAAGAAAATATCAGGTATTGATGGAATTAAGACCACAATCATAGAGCCAACTGGTTTGTCAAATAAATCGCCGGTATTGAAAGTAAGCTGGGATCCGGCAAAATTGAATATGAATGGTTTTGAAATAGCAGAAGAATTGGGACGAAATAAGCCAAGAATTGCATTGGCCGCAAGGGATGAAACTGACGGTACTACATCTGTTAATATTACAACCGGGCAAATGCAGGCTGGCGAAGAAAAAATCATTGCCGATCGCTTGTATGAAGTATTATCCAAGCAACGTTCGCCGAAGCCTGACATGTCAGCCCCTACAGCTAATCTGAATGGTACTTGGGATGTGAGTATAAAATTCTTTAGTAGCACAAGTCAGCATAGTTTTACTATTCTACAGGATGGTAACTGGTTTTCTGGTACTCATAAGGCAGATTTTGACACCAGAAACCTGGCAGGTTCTATTGATGGAAGTCAGATTAAATTTGAAAGTTCCATAAAGATCATCGCTGATAATATTAATTACCTGTTCCAGGGTACAGTAAACGGTGATACCATGTCTGGAGATATTCATTTGGGTGAATACAGAACGGCTAAATTTACTGCAACACGCAATAGTACTAAGGCAAGTAGGAAAAGGATCCAGATCCCTGGAGGGCCGCCATTGGCTACTTAATTAATTCCCCCCCCCCTGCTGGTTAAAGTACCAGCATGATTTTTGTTTAAAAAGCTTTATAAATTTTTAGAACTAATAATCAATAAACTACCAATAATTTAATGAAAAAATTAAGCACAATTACCTCTATTATTCTTCTTTTAGCAGTTTTTATGCCAAAGGTTTATTCACAGAATTCATCATCTAATGCCGAACTTTCAGCGTACTCTGTAAAAAGAGCTGTTCAGGGAGTGAATGTGAACGATAAATGGAGTGATGCTGCCTGGAAGGGTGTAGAATCAGTTAAAATTCAAAATTATATGGGCGAATTGCCCAAATTTAAACCTCAGGCAGAGGCAAAAATGGTATATGATGATAATTTTATTTACGTGATCTACAGAGTAAAAGATCGCTACGTTCGCAGTATAACCCAAAAGATCAACGGTAAAGTGTGGGAAGATTCAGCAGTTGAATTCTTTTTCTCGCCCGAAGCAAATAATCCAATGAATTACTTTAACCTGGAGATCAATTGTGGAGGAACTCCTTTGTTGCATCATCATAAAGGAAAACCAACAATTGACGATATTCAGAAAATAGAGATCGCTGCCTCATTGCCACAGGTGGTTGATCCTGAAATTACCAAACGTGTTACCTGGACCATGTCTTTCAAAATACCATTGAACATGCTTGAAAAATATACCAATGTGGTTCGTCCAAAGGCTGGTGTTTCTTGGAGAGCTAATTTTTATAAGATTGCAGAAATAAATTCCAATAAGCATTATATCACATGGAATGAAGTTAAAAATCCTAAGCCTCAATTTCATTTACCTCAATTTTTCGGGGTATTAAATTTTCAGTAAAACGGGTACGCATAGTAATGACAGTTAATATGAAGTCTTTTTTCAATAAAAATGCTAGTTCTGGAAAGGTGTATTGCAGGTTCTTAATAGGTATTGTTCTATTGATGATTTGTCAATTTAGCTATGCTCAGGAAATTGATATTCTGTTAAAAGGCGCACATCTTATTGATCCCAAAAACAAGATCGATTCCAAAATGGATGTGGGAATTTTGAATGGCAGGATAGCTCGTATAGCTAACGATATTCCAATAGGATCTGCCACCAAAATCATTGATGTAACTGGATTTTATATCACGCCCGGGATAATCGATATGCATGTTCATGTTTTTCAGGGTACGGATAAATACAGTACATCGGTTGGTAATTCTTCACGCAGTCAGCAAGCTGATGCATTTTCTTTCAGAACAGGTGTTACTACCGTTGTAGATGCCGGATCTTCTGGCTGGAGAAATTTCCCATTGTTTAAAGAACAAACCATTGATAAATCGCAAACAAGAATTCTGGCTTTCCTCAACGTAATTGGCAATGGAATGATTGGCCGTTTTCAGGAACAAGATGTGAATGACATGAATCCTGTCATGAATGCTCATATGATCAACAGACTTTATCCAACTATTCTTGTTGGTATTAAATCTGCCCATTATTGGGGTGAATTTACCTCTGTAGATAAGGCTGTTGAGTCAGGTAAGCTTGCAAATGTGCCAATAATGGTTGATTTTGGTGAGCATAATCCGGCTAATTCTATTGAGTCTTTATTTTTAAAACACCTTCGTCCGGGAGATATTTTTACCCATACCTTCTCCGAACATGCAATTTCAAAGACTACCGGTGGACGCGAATCAATTGTGGATGAAAAAACAAAAAAAGTAAAACCTTTTGTATTTGAAGCACAAAAACGGGGAGTTATTTTTGATGTTGGACACGGTGGCGGTGCATTTTCATGGGCACAGGCCGTTCCTGCATATCAACAGGGCTTTTATCCGAATGTGATCAGTTCAGACTTGCATGATCTGAGTATGAATAGCGGAATGAAGGATATGGCGAATGTGATGTCTAAGTTTCTTGCTTTGGGTATGCAATTAAAGGATGTGATAGAGCGCTCAACCTGGGCGCCTGCCAAAGTAATCAAGCGTACAGATCTCGGACATTTAAGTATTGGTGCTGAAGCAGATATTGCAGTTTTTAATTTGCGTGAAGGAAAGTTTGGCTTTACTGATGTCCGCAAAGTCAGCGTTGAAGGCACAAAAAAGCTGGAGGCTGAACTGACCTTAAGAGCCGGGAAAATAATGTGGGATTTGAATGGAATCAGCGGACAGCCCTGGAAAAACTAATACTTCTGAAATTTATTATCATGGAAAATAATTTGTTGCAAACTGGAAGATACAGGTTCAAAAACTATTCCTATTTTGAAATCAGGAAACGGTGGATGATGTCTCTTCAAATAACATCGCTGATGCTGTTTATTTTGCTAAGCCCGTTTTTATCTCAGGCTCAGGACTATGATTTATTGCTCAAGGGTGGAAGGCTAATTGATGCAAAAAATAATATTGATGCCAAAATGGATGTGGCCATTAAAGATGGTAACATATCCAGAGTGGCTTCTGATCTCCCGGCTTCGGCTGCAAAGAAGGTCCTTGATGTAAGCGGACTTATAGTTGCCCCTGGTCTGATCAATATTCATACTCATGTCTTTGCAGGCAGTAATTCTGGTTTTTCTGATGGACAATCCAGTCAGCTACCTGATGCTTTTGCATTACGTTCGGGCATCACCACAGTTGTTGATGCGGGAACCACCGGATGGAGAACCTTCCCTGACTTTAAAGCGAAAATGGTCGATCCTTCCATAACCCGCGTACTCGCATGGATCAATATTTTTGAAACCGGATTTAGCTCTGGTTCTGGTTTTGAACCTGATATGGGTACAGTAAGTGCTCAAAAAACTGCCGAAACCATCCAGAAATACAAAGATTATATTGTTGGGACCAGGGTTGGTCATTATAAAGGCAAAAGCTGGCTTCCATTTGAGCGTGCTTCCGAAGCTGCACAAATTGCAAATGTTCCGCTTTTCGTGGAATGCCATATGCCTCAATATACATTACAGGAGCAACTGGATCATATGCGCCCAGGTGATATTATTACCCATTCATTTGAGAATGTTACTGAGCGCATGACTGTAGTTGATGAACAGGGGAAAGTCAGGCCTTTTGTTCTGGAAGCACAGAAGAGAGGTGTACTTTTTGATGTTGGACATGGTGGAGCCGGATTCTGGTTCAATCAGGCAATCCCTGCATATAATCAGGGGCTCTGGCCAAATTCTTTTGGAACAGATGAGCATCGCACAAGTATGAACTCAGGTATGAGGAATATGTTGAATGTGATGTCGAAATATATGAATATTGGTATGAGTATTCCCGAAGTAATAGCCCGTGGAAGCTGGAATGCCGCGAAATCAATTAAGCGGGAAGATCTTGGAAATTTATCGGAAGGATCAGTAGCAGATATTGCAGTGCTGAGTATAATTAATGGCAAGTTTGGTTTTGTAGACTCCGGACAAAACAGGATCGAAGGGGATCGTAAACTTGAAGCAGAACTTACAGTACGCGCCGGAAGGATTGTTTGGGATCTCAACGGACTAGCAGCAAATACATATAAATAAAATGAAGCGTAGAAGTGTGATCAAAGGCCTTGCTTTACTTCCGGTAATCGGGAATGTTCTTTCTGTTGAAGCAGCAGAATCAGGTGAATTGCAGGGATCTTTTGAAAGTTTATCAGAAACAACATTAAGTTCATTTCTGGATGAGAAGAATATTTATCGCTCCATGGGGGTTGAACCAATCATAAATTGCAGGGGTTCATATACTATCATTGGAGGTTCAATCAAACTTCCGAAAGTAAAAGCGGCACTGGATGTAGCCAGTAATAATTTCGTTCAGCTAGATGAACTCGCAGAAGCGGCTGGCAAGCGACTTTCAGAACTTACAAAAACGGAATGGGGAATGGTTTCGTCGGGATGTGCAGCCGGAGTTAAACACATTACAGCAGCTTGTGTTACAGGTGGAAGTCCGGAAAGGCTCATCCGAATCCCCGATCTTACCGGATTTGAGAAAACTGAGGTAATCATACCAAGATATTCAAGACAGCATTATGATCATGCTGTCAGGAATATTGGAGTCAAAATTATAACTGTTTCAACAGCTGATGAGCTTGAAAAGGCAATTAATCCCAAAACGGCAATGATCTATCTGACCTCCGGAACTCCCGGAGCGGCTTCGGATACCGGTCAGCCTCTTTCACTGGAAGTAATCGCAGCAATTGCTAAACCCAAGAATGTCCCAATTCTGATGGATGCCGCAGCAGAAAGCCTCACAATCCCACCAATTCATTTGAAAAGAGGGGCAGATATTGTTGCTTATAGTGGGGGCAAAACTATTCGCGGACCACAGTCGGCAGGTTTGTTGCTTGGAAATAAAAATATTTTAATGGCAGCCTGGCAGGCAAGTGCACCACACCATGGTCCCGGCCGTGATAATAAGCTTGACCGGGATGAGATAGTTGGGATGGTGGCTGCAGTTGAGGATTGGCTCGTTCGTGATCATGATGCGGAATGGAAAAGATGGCTGAGCTGGTTGAATTTTATCTCGACTAAAGTATCAGGTATCAAGGGTTTGAGCACAAAAATTATTGAACCGGTGAATCTGAATAATAAATATCCTGTACTTCATATTATCTGGGATCCTACTAAGTATCCAGTTACTGGCTATGAGATCGCTGAGGAGGTAGGAAGGAATAAGCCAAGGATTGCATTAGGAAATCGGGATGAAGCTGATGGAACTACTTCAATACAAATTACTCCGGGCCACATGCAGCCTGGAGAAGAGAAAATAGTTGCTGATCGACTTTATGAGGTATTATCCAAGAAGCGAAACTTTAAACCCGAAATGACTGTACCTGCAGCCAATCTTAGTGGGCGCTGGGATGTAGAAGTACAGTATGCTTTGAGTACAAGCCAGCATTCATTTGTGATTGAGCAGGAAGGAAACTGGATTCAGGGGACTCACAAGGGCGATCTGGACACCAAAAATATGGTGGGCACAATAGAAGGGGATGAGGTAAAGATCAGAAGTACAATCCCTATTGTTGGAAACATTATTATTTACCTGTTCTCGGGAAAGCTCACTGGAAATATTATTTCCGGAGATATTCATATGGGAGAATATCTGACCGCTAAATTCATAGCCAAGCGTAATACAACTAAACTTCCAAAACAAAAAGTAATGATTCCGGGTGGTCAGCCTTTGGCAACCTGATATTTATTTTTTTTAGTTTTATAAACATTATGATATGAAACGCAGAGACATTATCAAAGGCATGGCAGCTTTGCCCTTATTGGGATTAATTAACCCTTTAGATTCGGCATTGGCTTCTATGCCAGAGAAGTTTAAGAAAAAGCGACTGGTCATCGATACCCATGTTGAAACCTGGAATTTTGACGCAAGATTTCCGTTCAAACATCCCGAAAACCCAAACCTTAAAGTGGCAATTGAGGCGCCTATTGAAAATCAGGTGAAGCAAATGAAGGATTTCAATATTACCTATGGAGTTTTAATTAATCCACGTTATTATGGTTGGGATAATTCTTATAAGGCTCATTGTGTTAAAACTTATCCCAATCATTTTGTAGCTCATGGATTACTGAATCCTCATGACCCTAAAATTGTCGATAATTTAAGATATTGGGTTAATGAGGATGGTTTTCAGGGTATGCGTTTTAGTCCGAAATACCATCCTAAAGAATCGTGGCTAAATTCAAGCGAGCATTATCCATTATGGAAAGAGGCTGAAAAACTAGGACTTTGTTTCAATTATTATATTCTGCCTCATCAAATGCCAATGCTTGAAGATATGGCAGAACGTTACCCGGGTGTGAAGATAGTGGTGGATCATGCTGGTATGCCGGATTTGAAAGCAGCTGATTGCTGGCCTGAATTTAAAAAAATGTTTAAACTCAGTCATTTCAAAAATGTCTGGATCAGCAACTCAGAGCCTTATGGAATGTCAGAAATCAAGAAGTATCCTTATGAAGATACACTACCTTTCTATAAGGCCATTTATGAAGAGTTTGGCGCAAAGCAAATTATTTGGGGAACAGGATATCCTTTCCCAATGTGGGAACTCCCAATGGATAAAGAATTAGAGTTTATGTACAAATACTGTGATTTCTATACCGAAAAGGATCTGGATTTAATTATGGGTAAAAATGCTTTGGAAATTTGGAAATTTCCTGAAAAAGCATAAATACTCTCGGTTTTAAGGCTAATTTTTCTTATATTTTCCAACTAACAATATTAATTATATGTTTTCAAAAAATTATAAATTTTATCTTTTAGTTGTTTTAGTTTGTTTTTTAGGTTCAAGCTCAAACGTATCTGCACAGGCAATACCTAAAGAAGAATTGATATTTCTGACATCCTCATGGAAGGGTGAGCACTTTCAAGACGGACACCCACGGATTTCGGATGAGCTGATAAAGCGTGCCTGTGAAATAGGGATTGAGGAGGCATGGCAGATTGTGAATAACGAAGTATACCTGTATCAGTATGAGCGCAACTGGAAAATATTTCATGAAAAAGTTATAGTAGTAGGACGGGCCTTAACGGCTCAGTTTATGCCGATCCGTCCGGATGTTAAAAAAAATATTGTAGACCGTGCTGCGAAGGAGGGTCGTGCCGGAAGACATTTGCATTGGCCAATTAATATGTTAACCCAGGGGGATATAGAAGTTCAATATGCTTTGAGTACAAGCCAGCATTCATTTATGATCGAACAGGATGGAAACTGGATTCAGGGAACTCATAAAGGAAATCACGATACAAAAAATATGGTGGGTACCATAGCTGGAAATGAGTTAAGGATCAGAAGTACAATCCCAATTGTTGGAAAAATCATAATCTACCTCTTTTCAGGAAAAGTGAATGGAGATATTATTTCCGGAGATATCCAAATGGGCGAATATCTGACGGCTAAATTTACAGCCAGACGTAACACAACAAAACTTCCGAAACAAAAAGTAATGATTCCGGGTGGTCAGCCACTGGCAACCTGATAAAATAATTTTTAACAATTTAAAAGCATTGTAATATGAAACGCAGAGACATTATTAAAGGTATGGCAGCAATGCCCTTGTTGGGCTTGATTAATCCTATTGATTCAGTACTGGCTTCAATGCCAGAGAAATTTAAGAAAAAGCGCCTGGTTATTGATACTCATATTGAGACCTGGAATTTTGATCCAAGATTCCCTTTTAAACATCCTGAGAATCCAAATTTAAAAGTGGCCATAGAGGCTCCAATTGAGAATCAGGTGAAGCAAATGAAGGATTTCAATATAACCTATGGGGTATTAATAAATCCGCGTTATTATGGATGGGATAATTCTTATAAGGCTCATTGTGTTAAAACTTATCCCAATCATTTTGTTGCTCATGGCTTATTGAATCCGCATGATCCTAAAATTGTCGATAATCTTAGATATTGGGTTAATGAACATGGTTTTCAGGGGATGCGTTTCAGTCCGATTTACACTCCCAAAGAAACCTGGTTAAACTCCCCGGAACATTATCCTCTTTGGAAGGAAGCAGAAAAACTGGGGCTTTGCTTCAACTATTATATTGTTCCTCACCAGATGCCGATGCTGGAGGATATGGCAGAGCGCTTTCCGGGTGTGAAAATTGTAGTTGACCATGCCGGCAAACCTGATCTGAAAGCTGCAGATTGCTGGCCTGAATTTAAAAAAATGTTTAAGCTTAGCCGTTTCTCAAATGTTTGGATAAGTAATTCAGAGCCTTATGAAATGTCAGAGATCAAGAAGTATCCCTATGAAGATACCTTGCCGTTTTATAAGGCCATTTATGAAGAGTTTGGAGCCAAGCAGATCATCTGGGGTACTGGTTATCCTTTCCCAAGATGGGAACTGCCAATGGATAAAGAACTGGAATTTATGGATAAGTACTGTAATTTTTATACCGATAACGATCTGGACCTAATCATGGGGAAAAATGCCCTCGGTATATGGAAATTTCCTGGAAAGTCATGAATGTAAATAGTTCAAATAACGGCAAAAAATTAAACCGAAATCACTACATAGATAATACTTATTATAACACACATGAAATATAGTTTCCAGTTATTGCTTTCCTTTTGCTTGCTGATATTACCCTTAAAATCTTTGTTCGCTCAAGCTATTCCCAAAGAAGAACTGATTTTTTTGACTTCTGCCTGGAAAGGTGAACGTTTTGAGGATGGCCGGCCACGTATCCCTGATGAGCTGTTGAATCGTGCAAAATCGATTGGAATTGAAGAGGCCTGGCAAATATTAAATAATGAAGGCTATTTGTATCAATATGAGCGAAACTGGAAAATATTGCATGAGGATGAAAAGATTATTGGAAGGGCTTTAACGGCTTTTTATATGCCTATTCGTCCTGATGTGGAGAAGAATATTGTAGATCGTGCTGCCGCAGAAGGCAAGCAAGGCAGGCATTTGCACTGGCCTATCAATATGCTTACCAAGGGTGATGTGTATGTTGCTGATAATGAAGGTAGAGTAGGTTCATTGATGGGTGATAATCTTGGGAATGTAATCTATAAAAACTCAGGGAACGGAGTAATATTTGATGGGTTTGCCCGTGATGTTGACGGTTTGGCCGAGATCAAGGGATTTAACGCCTTTGTAAGAGATTTTGCACCTCAGTTTTTACAGGGTGTTGTGTTGATGGGTTTGAATACTCCAGTTACAATCGGACAAGCCATTGTTCTGCCCGGAGATCTGGTGATTGCTGGCCGTGCTGGGGTAGTATTTATTCCTGCTCATATGGCTGAACAGGTTATTGCTGCTGCAGAATTTATTGCTTCAAAAGATCGTTTTGGCCATGAGATGATCAAAAATGGAGTGTATAAGGCGGGTCAGGTTGATACACAATGGAACGAAGAAATCAGAGCAGAATATATGAAGTGGCTGGAAAAAAATCCAAAAGAAAAAAAGATCAGCCGCGCTCAGCT
>Ga0049084_10000385_pt1 | contig 17205 bp, 13 predicted proteins | sample GreLakmeON33MSRF_FD_66720 | JGI IMG/M metagenome (GOLD analysis project Ga0049084, IMG submission 66720) | Freshwater lentic microbial communities from great Laurentian Lakes, MI, USA - Great Lakes metaG ON33MSRF | ecosystem: Environmental > Aquatic > Freshwater > Lake | place: Great Lakes... | reverse complement strand
GAGAGTTGCGGAAGGTTTGTGGGGCTCATGGTTTCACCGTGACCCATTCGTACTTGTATTGTAACGAGGGTCGTTTGCAGACCTCATCGTACCACACACTTAATCCGGGCCGGCCTTGCCGCCAGTCAAATGTCGCATCACCCGGCATCATATTGTGTTCTTGGATCGGGTTGCGCAACTCAAGATAACTAATCCCTCCGGCCATACAGATGTGTCCGATATGCAGATCAGCCTTGGCGAATTGCGCTGCTTCTTTTTCCATATGATCGAGAGCATTGATGACTTTGCGCCGCTCGCGCAGCATATAATCGGCGTGGCGCTCTTCGGCCTTGCGCCATCCTTCCACACGCATGTTGGTAGTCGCGTCGAACATCCCCTCGCCCAACATAGCTTGACGCAAGGCGGGCCAACGTGGCTTACCCGCTGGAAACACAGAGCGTCCCGTCACTGATAATGAATCAAGATACTCGCAGATGACCAGTCCGCCGATCAGGGGCTCGTCATCATCCATGATCAGGCACGGCACCTTCCCCATAGGGTTAAAGGTCCAGATGGTCGTGTCGTCGTCAAACGGGACAGAGCGTTCAAACGTCAGGCGGTCAAGAACGCCGCCTTCGTGCGCTGTCACAAGAATTTTATGAATGTATTTTGGATTTGGAGTAAAAACGAGCTTCAAGACCCTGCCCCTTGTGTTGAGTTATCATTATGTTGCCCCTTCAGGCGGTTTTGGGCAAGATTTACTCACGATGCGCGTTTCACACTACGAACTTTTTGAGGGCGGTTACGGTCAATGGGCGTTGACTGCGCGATTCCTGCCCAAGGATGAGACCTTGGCTGAGGCGAACTGGGGGCGTGACCGCCAGCAGTTACGGCCACCTGGTGGGGTTTGTGGGGTCAATTGGCCCACTTCACTGATTTAACGACGACCTTTACGGCGGCGGGAATCGGAATGATTCTGGTCGCGGCCCTGACCTACCGCTTTAAAATTAGCGGCAACGAAACTGATGAGGTGTAGTTCCTTGTTTCCCAAAACCTATCGCAAATTTATCCTGACACAGTTTGGCGACGATTTCCGCGCCTGCACCAAAATCATCGACACGCCCTGGCAAGACCCAGGCGACGACGACGTGGTGGTGAAGAATACCTACGCCGGAGTGAATGGCGTTTATGACTTCAACATGATGCGCAATGCCGTGTCGTACATCAAATTCGACGTACCAACAGATTTGGGCATAGAAGTAGTCGGGCGAATTGTTGCCGTGGGCAAGAACATCAAAACCCTCAAAGAGGGCGACGCCGTTGCCACCTGGAAAGTTGGCAGCGGATATCGCGACTATCAAGTAGCCGACGCCAGTCGCATCTACCCCATCCGCGAAGCCTCGCCTGAAATCCTGACACTCATTCCCACAGGTGTGTCGGGTAAAGTGGGACTGGAACGCATTGGCGAAATGACCACGGGGCAAACTATCGCAGTATCAGCGGCGGCAGGTGGCTTAGGCCACATCGCTGTACAATTAGCTAAACAGGCGGGCAATCATGTCATTGGCCTCGCAGGCAGTGACGAGAAGTGTGCGTTGGTGCGTTCGCTGGGCTGCGACCGCGCCATCAATTACAATACCGAGAATGTGGATCAGGTCCTTAAGACCGAATACCCGGCGGGCCTCGACATTGCGTACGACTCGGTCGGCGGGCGTATTTTTGATGTGCTGGTAGATCATTTGGCGATCCGCGGGCGATTAATCATCAGCGGGTATACTTCCGAGGTTGGAAAACCATTGCAGATGATCACCTCTGGGCGGCCTTGGACAAAACTGTATTTCAAATCTGCCTCGATCCGAGGATTTATTAACCCGCATTTCCAAGAATTTTGGCCCGATGCCGCTGAACGATTACTCGCCTCGTATTACAACGGGGCGTTGACGGTTCTAGTGGACCCCACACCCTTCCACGGGCTAGAAGCCATTCCCGAAGCGGTTGCGTATCTCATGGCAGGGCATAATCGTGGCAAGGTCGTCATTCAACTCGATCACGCAATTTAGGAGGGATTCATATGCTGAAGAATATTCTGAAAGCGAGCGTCGCGTTCGTCGCCCTGTGCGGATTTTCGTTCGCCGCCAGTGCCGAGAAGTTGGACCTCAATACCGCCGAAGGCGTAGCCAAAGTTGGTCGCAAATTTCAATGCTCGTTGAAAGACGGCAAGCCTGTCACCTACTACTGGCATGGCACCGCGTTTGGTCGCACCCAGGGGATGGCCGATAAAGTGCTGTTCAATGTCGAAGGCATGAATATCCGTGCCTGCACCACCGTGATGGATAAAGACAGAGGTTATGGCTATCGCCTCGTCTCACGGGAATTGTTGCTCTACCGCGATCCGAAGACGGGCGAGTACCTCAAGACCTGGGACAACCCCTACACCGGCCAGAATGTGAAAGTGCTGCATGTGGCCAACGACCCAGTCAACAGCCGCCCCACATTTGGCGTTGGCCGTGACGGAAAGGTGCAGAAGTTCACCGGCACCACCCTCGACGGCCAGATGTGGCTGACGTCAACCATTCCGCTGTTTTATAAAAACCCGCTGGCGGGCGATTACCAGAAAAACATCGGCGGGATGTACCATGCCACCGAGATGTTCAATTTCTTTGCCAAAGAAAAAGACATGCTCGACGGCAAGAAAGATCAAGCCGACGTTCAGATCGCTTGGCAGCGCATGTCAGATTGGTTGCCATGGATGGAAATGAGCGGTCGCGAAGGCTTGTTCTATGTCTCGACCGCCGGGCGCATGTTGCAGAAATTCTACGACGTCCCCCAAGCGATGCGTGACGAGATCGCTAAGAACTATCCGATCTATAATGCTCCGCCGTCGGTGGACGATGCCCGCCCGAATGAGACCAGCTGGACCTATTTCAAGAAAATGGTTCCGGTGGAAAAGAATATGGGCGAGTAATCGTCACTTCGATGTGATAAAAAACCCCGCTCCTCACCCGAGCGGGGTTTTTGTTTGGTGCTACTCTACGCTTTTGGCAAAGCAAAAGCCGTACAACTCATGGCGCGTAGTGGCCGGTGCAAACGCGCGGTAGCTGAGCCGACGCTGTGAGTACTGCGCCTGGATATCATCAGCCTGCGGCGTACCTGATAGGCTAAGGCAAGGCGGCGCAAAGGTGCGCTTTTCCTAGTTTTTTTGCCTCACCTTAGGGTTGATCTGCCTAAATTGGGCGAATCGACATCAAGCTGCTGGAAAAATTCCAACCAGGCCCCGCTGGGCGCACGAACAACCATCAGCTTGACCGCGCCATACGGCGCAATGACAGCACGCACGATAGGTCGATGCAAAACCACACCTCGGGCTGCGATCTCGGCCGCATAAGCCTCCAGGTCGCGCACATGAATGCGATAGATAAGAATGCCGAGATTGGGCGGGTGGGCACGGTCAGAAAAATCGCGGCCCTTGATGCCGTCGAAGTTAAAAATTTCAATCGTGCCGCCATCGGCCTCTTTCGACAGCGCAAAGCTGGCGGCTTTTTCCTTCACTTGGCCGCTCAGCAAAATACTATTAGGCACACCCATGTTGTTCGAGCCATCGGGCGGCCATGTGGGCGATGCCTCCCAGCGCACAGACCAGCCTAATTTTTTGGTAAAGAAGTCAAAGCTCGCACGATAATCGGCCACCATCTGCGTGGCATTGATAATATGGCTCATAGTCGCGAAGGGCGGAAAATCGTCGTAAGACTGGTTGACGCGTTGCAGCAGGTTGATCACCACGCCATCTTGACCGCGCAGCAAGGCCCCGGCATAGGATTTTCCGAACAACGTATAGCGATTAGGATCGGCGAAGCCCTGAAAGCCATGATCGCGCAGATCCTCGAACACGCCATCCATGTCTTTGACCAGGCTATTAAAATTAAAAATTCCCCCCGTGTCATAGGGCCGCGCGCTGGAGCGGATTTGAACTTGGGGGCTGCCTTCGATCTTCACAAGCCGCAACAAGCCCTTCTCGACACCGGGCACACCAAGTAACTTGTCATGCATGGTTGTTGTTGCGGGCAAGCCCCAGGCGGCGGCGAGGCTGGGATCGACCGCGCCTTCACTTTTAACCTCGAAGCGCGCGACAGACTGATAAACTTGTGTGGCCTGGGTCAGGTTTTTCACACTGACAACAATTTCTTGAACACCTTGGCGTTGTGATAAATCAATCCGCGCGTGCGCGAGTGAAGTGGTCATGACGATCCCGAGCAAGGTTGCCAGAATATGCTTCATCGCTAAATCAAACCACGTTTGATCAGGCGCTCGATGGTGTGGGCTTGTGCATCAGCAAAATGCGCGCGTTCAGGCTTTTTCAAGGTCCCATCTTTCTTGAGCAAGGAATTAGCTGGCTGGCCCTCGTAAAGTTCATAAGACGATGCAAACGCCTGGTTTCTCAGCCGCGTCAAATAGTTGTTCATGCCCGGCGCACGACGGGTGCGGCGCAAGGCATTCAAATCAATTTCACACGAGGCATAAATTGTCTCGCCGCCGCCCGCCATTTTCAACACATTGCCGCGAAAATCGATGATGCGCGAGCCGCCATTGCCCACATCTTGCGGCAAGTCGATATCGTGCAAGCCGCCGGTGTTGCACGAGACCACGTACGCCATGTTTTCGATGGCCCGTGCCAACTTGGCAACATCTTTGAACGTTTGTTGTGGTGTACCGCTTTCGCTGGTGGGATGAATGAAGACTTCAGCCCCGCGCATGGCAAAACAACGAGCGATCTCGGGGTATAAAATTTCTTCCGATGCGATGGCGGCAAGGTTGCCAATTTCAGTCCGCGCCACCGGGAACACGCCATTGAGCCCATAAAGATCGAGGTACTTATCCCACACATCGTGGGGCGTGGGCGCGAACATGGAATTGAGCCGCCGATAGCGCAGCACTACCTTGCCCGCAGGATCAACCACAAAGCAGGTTTGAAAATAGTAGCCAGGAAAATGGCGGTCGGTTTCGTAGGCATTGCCCGCCAAGAAAATTTTATTGTCCTGCGCAATTTTGGCCAGCGCTTCGTATTCCGGACCATCAATCTCAAGCGCAGCTTTGTCAGCCCACGCGGCCACGGATTCGCCTTGCGGATAACAGGTGAGGAAGTACTCGGGCAGGACCACCAGTTTCAATGATGGACCCGCCCACTGCTTGGTGCCGCGCACCTTTTCGGCCACATGGGCAATGGTGGCGTTCATGCGGATGCGCGCTGATTCCCGGTCGGGGCATCGGTTGACTGAATGTACTTTGATTTGCAAGGCCGCTGCGCCGTACGTAGGCCCTAATGATAGCGGTAATTTTTTGGCCAACAAACCCTCCCTGTTCCTAGAGGAGAGGATATGCGGCCTAGAAGCCCAAGCGCAAACCCATTCGCGCGGTGCGAGGTGTGCCAACCGAGACAAGGCCATCTGCCGAACGCCCAGATTCAACGGTTTTGTTCAGCACATTCTCGATGGCCAGCGTCAGGCGCACGGACTCTGTAAGCGCCACCTCGGCGGAAGCATCGGCCACAACATACTCGCTCAAAACGCGCGTGTTCTGGTCATCATCAAACTGCTTGGTCGCGCCTCGCAGCGATGCCGCAATAGAAAAGGCTTCGCGCGGCGTCCAGGTGAACTGTGCAGACGCCTGATGAGTCGAGACTTGTGCGAGCCGCAAACCCTGCAACGTAGGCTGGCGCGAACTGCGTGTCACTTCGGGCGAGGTGAACAGATAGCGCAGCGATGCCTGCCACTGGGGCGACAACTCAGCCGTGAGATCGACCTCGAAGCCATCGGTTTCAATGCGCTCAAGGTTTTGGCGTTGGCGCAAAACTCCGCCCACAGGCACCAAAACATTCAGCGTCGGATCAAGACCCGGGGTTGAGCGGATTGTGACGTTCGTCACTGCATCCTTCAGTACGGTATTAAAATAGGTGGTTGTCAGTTTAAAGTTGGGCGCAATGATCCAATCTGCACCGAAGTCTAAACCCGCAACGCGTTCAAGATCGAGCTTGGGATTGGCCTCGGTGATATCGTTGCCGACACGGAACGGTCGATAGAGCTCGTTCAATGTTGGCAAACGAAAGCCCGTATACGCCGCAGCCCTGAACGCCACATTGCTGGTGGCTTCATACCGCACTGCGCCGCGAACAGTGCCGATGCTTCCATCACGATCCGCAAAGCGGTCATCGCGCAAGACGGCCCCATTTTGCAGCGACGTTTCGCGCCGTTCGCCACCGCTTTGCTGCCAGGAATCCACACGCCCGCCAACTGTTGCTAAAATTTGCGCGACTGGTTGCCAGTTCAGCTCTGCAAATGCGCCTGCCAATGTCTGTTCGCCACCTGCGCGCCGCACGCGCGTAAAACCCTGACCGATGTTTTGGAAATTCTCATTGGTTGCACCGTCGGCCAAGCGCGCATCAGCGCCGAGATCCAAAGACAGTTGATCGTCGAACCGATGCCGAAGAATACCATTGGCGCCGTAAGCCCGCGACGGCACCACGAATTGATCCAAAGAAGGGGTTGCTATCGTGCGCGTGACATTCACAGCCGCGAAGACGGCACGAAAGGCCTGATCGCGCGCGTAAGTGTTGATTTCCCACGAGGTATCGCCACGCGGATCATGCAGCAGCGACAGTGCAGCATCGGCCACGCGCGTTTCAGATTCAGAGATGGCAATTCCGTTGATCAGCCGACTTTCCGAGTACCGCGCCACCCCCCGCACAATTGTGTCTTCATTGATCGCAACCCGACCACTCATCTGCGCCAAAGCTCCACGGTCGGCGGCACGACGATCCACGGGTCCACGTTGAGCTTTGCCAATCAGAAAAGTACCATCGGTGTGATGACCATGCGCCAAGCCCTGCCATGCGCTGTTAGCGCCCAAAACCTCAACACTCGCTGTGGCATCAAATGTTGCGTGCGGGCCTGCACTGATTTCTGCAAAACCTGCGTCACGTTCAATGTCGCGGCCTTGTAACCGAATTACGCCTGCGAGCGCAGCGTTCCCCCAAGGCCCTGCACCGCCACCGCGCGTAATCGATGCTGTGCCAATGGATGCGGTCGGTAAAAGGCTCCAATCAATCCACCCCCCGAAGGCATCGTTTTGCGGAATGCCATCAAGCAGCACGAGTGTTCGCCCAGCGCCGCTTGGCCCGAGCCCGCGCAAACTCACCCCTTGCGTTGTGGGGTGCGAAGCGCGGCTGGACTGGCGTCGAAAAAGACCAAACCCCGGAATCGCGCGCAAAGCGTCATCCAGCCGTGCGCCGGCGGATAAGCTGAGTGCGTCGCGCGACAGGCTGGCCGTGGCGTAGACGGGTTCGTTCAAAGAGGGAGCCAAACGCCGCCCCGTCACAATGATTTCAGGAATCGCTTCAGCCGCATCTGCCACAGCGCCAAACACAAAAAAGGCAGGGAGCCCGCAAACCAGGGTTAGGCCGCCTAAGTATTTGAATATATAGTATTTATTTAAAATCATACGGACCCATGGCACGGCGTTACCAACATATACAATGTGACACCTTGGGGCGAGGCCGTTTGGCCGGACTGCGCTATATATAAGCAGGCCGGGGGGTATAATCTCTCTGGGGTTAAAAGAGAATAACTTGTGGGGATAGTATGGTTAAGTTTGGGGGGTGTGCTTGGCGGCGGTTTTGGGGTTGGGCGAGTGCACCTCTCGCAGGCACGCTTAATGCACAAATAAATACCGCTGCCGGCGCGGCTGTCACAAATGCTGTAAGTTTTTGCCTGCCCCGCACAGCTTCTGAGAACCAAGTCCAAGCCAGCTATCGTTTCTTCTTTTAGGCCCGCGGATTCAGCACGATGAGTACACCTATTTCTCGCGACCCTGTTGCTTTTGCGGCCCTCGCTGGCCTGGCGGCGCTGACGCTGTATTTGATGGTGGTGGGCGAGAGCATTTTCCTGCCCCTGGTCCTAGCCATCTTCATTTCCTATCTTATTCTGGCGCTGGGCCATGCTTTCCAGCTCCTCAAGCTTGGGTCCTGGAGTGCCAAGCCCTCGCTGGGCCTCACACTCGCAATTATTTCATTCATCGTCGTGATTGGTTTGGTGGTGCAGATCATCGCGGGCAACGTGCGTGATGTGGTTGATGCCGCACCGCAATATCAAGAACGCCTGCAAGCGCTGTTGGGCCAAATTACGACGTTCATCGCAGGGATCGTCGGCCAGGATCGCCCGCTCACGCTCACTACACTGCTAAACGAAATCGATCTGCGGGTGCTGGTGGGAAAATTCGCAGGCGCATTCCAAGCCATCGCCAGCAACACCTTCCAGATCTTTGCTTATGTGGCGTTCCTACTACTGGAAAGTCGCCACTTCGACCGCAAGGTCAAAACGATATTCCCAGATACTGCCCAGGAACAAAGCGTTCGCGCGACCCTCAGCCAGGTTGGCAAACGCATCGAAACCTATGTTCTGGTCAAGACCTTCATTAGTTTCCTGGTGGGTTTGAGTAGCTTTACGGTGTTGAGTATTGCGGGTGTGGATTTCGCGCCGTTCTGGGCCTTGCTGATCTTCGTGTTGAACTTCATTCCCTACATCGGCTCGCCGCTGGGCATGTTGTTCCCCACGGTGCTGGCCCTACTGCAATTCGGCTCCTTACCCACAGCAGCGATCATTCTGGCCTTCCTGTGGGGCGTGCAAAGCCTTGTGGAAAACTTCCTAGAGCCGCACATGATGGGCAGCTCGCTGAACCTCAGCCCCGTGTTCATGATGCTTTCTCTATCAGTTTGGGGCGCCATCTGGGGCATCACGGGCATGATTTTGGCCGTGCCCCTGATGGTGATGATCATGATCGCATTCGCGCAATTTTCCACCACCCGACCGCTGGCCATCATGATGTCGGAAACCGGCGACGTGAAGTAAGGCTAGGCTTTGACCTCAGGCAGCTTGTAAAGGCGCAGCAAGATCAGGCTGGAGAGGTGGAAAACGATCGGTAGCAGCACATAGCCGACCGTAATTCCGAAAACGGCCGTCTCTGGCTGCGACAGACTGATGCCGGTATCGGCTTCTACATAGCCCGAGAGACTGAGTACCAAGCCCATAATCAAGGTTCCGAACGCAAAGGCCACCTTCTCGCTGGCCAGCCACACCCCATTGAATGCCCCTTCGCGATTGAGGCCGGTACGTGCGCGGTCGTAATCCACAGTATCGGTTAACATCGACAAGGCCGTGAGGATGAACGCGCTATTGAATAGCCCGTTGAGCGCCCCAATCAGGAAAATCAGCCAGACCGCAGGGCCGGGTATCAGCCAGAGTGCGAACGCGGCGCAATAAAGCAGCAACGAGATTACATACACCTTCATTTTGCCGAAGCGGGCGCAGGCCGCCACCCACATCGGCTGCGAAAAGATAGCCGCCAGCGAGATGAACAGCACCATGGTGCCCAATATCGTCAGGGGCTGCTTGAGAACGTAAATATGGAAATAGATGATAGCCGCATAGCCGACACCCTCCGCCAAACGCTGGAGAAAGGCTGCCGAAAGCAAGATCAGGAACGGACGGTTTTCAAGGGCCAGCTTAAACTGCGCAAGCAACCCCAGACTGGTTTCATGGCGATCAACATAAGGCGCCTTGGCCGTGGCAAAGACCGTGGCCATCATCGTCACGATGCAGATCGCGCCCATGATCCAGGCCATAAAGCTATAACCCGCCGTTCCGGTGCCGCCGTAATCGCGGATCGCAGCGGCATAGCCCCCCACGATCAAACCCGTGGCCATAAAGGCGACACGAAAAGCCATCAGGCGCGTTCGCTCATGAGCATTGGTTGTCATCTCCGAGCCCATGGTGAGGTAAGGCACCGAGAATGCGGCAAAGGCCGTGAGCGCAAGGGTATAGATCGCAGAGACATAGACCGCGCGGGCGACCGGCCCTTCAAAGATCGGCACATGAAACATCAGCAGGAATAAGGCGACGGTTAACAACGCGCCCCAGAACATGAAGGGCCGACGGCGACCCCAGCGAGTCGACATGCGATCGGATGCAATCCCGGCTAAGGGATCGGCGAACACCACCCAAATCTTGGGCGCAAAGATCGCAAGCCCCGCGATGGCCGCAGGCACACCCAAGGCATCGGTCATGAAGGGCAGCAATAACAAAGCTGGCGCGTCACGAAAGATCTGGCCCCCGACCATGCCGACGCCATATCCGGCACAGAGCCATGTAGGCAGCCGAGCGGGCTGAGATGGCGTCGTTTGATGATCTGTCACTGCTCGTCCCCCGAAACATGCCGATAGGCCAAGACCTTAACTGTCTAAGGGACAGCCTCCAAGCAGTCCTGTGATGCGATTGCATCATGGATAGCGTCGTGGACGTTGGTTTCATGTCTGCCCAAACAGGCCTATATTAGAGACACGTACCACATCACGCCGGAGAACACCCATGCCCAGCCAAGTCCAACACGACCTTCTGCCCACGCGCACGCACGACGAAGGCGCCCGCCAGGATTACTACATGGAGATCCGCCGTCATTTGGCTGTGAACGTCGCGGGCGGTAACCGCGCGGTCTATAGCAACATCGTCAAACCGGCGTTCTTAAAAAGCCATGGCCGCGAGCCCAAAGACCGCAGCGAAGTGCGCACCGAGATGACGCGCCAGGGTTACTACCAAATGTACAGCGCCATGCAGCGCCATACCCAAGAGATGACCTGGGATAGCGTGATCGATTCCGTCGAGCGCGACTTGCCGCGATTGACCGCCCAGGCCAAGCAAAAGATGGCCAATGCCAAGGGCACATTGACCCTCGACCCTGCCTTTAAAGCCCCGGGATACTTGACATTTTACGACATTCACCTGCAACCAGGTGGCTATCACACCACCTTAGCCGATGATGATGTGGCCTCGGGCGCGCTCTATGACCGCGCGACCTATATGTACTCGATGGGGAACCTTGGACCGAAGACCGATTACTTCGGCTCATCACTGCTCGCGCACTTCAAAGCGCGCTTCCCGCACATCACGCCCAAACGCATTCTCGATATGGGATGCACCATCGGCCACAGCACCTTGCCCTGGAAAGAAGCGTTCCCTGAGGCAGAGGTTTATGGAATCGATGTGGGCGAATCGGTGCTGCGATATGCCCATGCCCGGGCCGAAACCATGGGGGTGCCGGTTCACTTCAGCCAACAAAACGCCGAACGGACGAATTTCGCCGACGGATTCTTCGATGTCGTGCTGTCCCACATCATGATGCATGAGACCTCCACGCCAGCGGTGCCGCGCATCTTTGCCGAGAGCCGTCGCGTGCTGCGCGAGGGCGGCGTGATGATGCATTTGGACAACCCACGCCTCGTCGGATTGCCCCCGTTCGATGCGTTCTTGGCCGAGTGGGAAGTGCACAACAATAATGAAAAATTTGGCGGCACATATCGCGAGATGGATATCGTGGTAGAAGCTGAAAATGCTGGGTTTGTGAAGGGTAAGGCGACTTTAGAATACGTCGCGCTCGTAGTGCCTGCACGCATCATGAATTACTCAACCAAGGGCATTCAGTTCCCCTGTTTGGTCGGCGAAAAATAGCCAACACCGCGCATCACACTGCGCACATCATCGACAAAAACTTAAGGCGCGGCATGCATGTCGCGCCGTTTTTTATGCGGGGTGATGATGCACAAAGACTCGTTTTGTGATTTTTGAAAAATAAAGAGAAAGAGGAATGCAAGAACTTTTTTTTCGACTTATGCAAAAAGACTTGTACAATTCTTTTAACTGAGATTTAGTCAACTTGTTCGTGCAGTTCTTGTGCGAACGCTGGGCTCTCACATGGTGTGAGTTGTTCGGTTCCTTGCTTCAAGCAATAGGGGAATACCATGGCAGCCAAGAAAAAAGCCAAGAAGAAAAAAGTAAAGAAGAAGGCCTAACCTTCTTTTGAGTTAATCCACAGGGATTAGCACAACAGAAACGATTCAGTGGCGCGCGCGGGCAAAAAAGCTTTGCCCTTCAAAGGATAGACTAGGTCTTCGGACCACATACGGTCTCCCAAGAAAGTATGCGCTACCCTGAAACGGTTGTGATTGAGAAACCCGTCGAGCTTCTTGCTCGGCGGGTTTTTCGTTGTCGGGTTGAGCGGATCATTGTTGGAATGCGCGCGTTCATTCCGCCACAGATGGTTCCATCCTCCTCTGCCCCCCAGCGGACAAGCGCTTCAGTTTCGCTTCTGTTCCGGCACCGTTGGCATTATGCTACCCCCCATATCTAGGAGAGAATCATGCGGTTTCGCACCACATTCAGCGTGTCATTTTTTACGGCGTTTACTCTATATATGAGTGTGTCGCAGCCTCACTCGGCACTGGCCAAGACCCCCCTAAAATTCGCAGAAATCGGCCAAAAAGCAGGCATTTCCGACCCTGCTTTGAACGGCACTGGGCCGATGTTTGCCGACTACGACCAAGACGGCGACATGGACATTTTTGTCTCGACCGAGGCCATTGGGCCGGATATCGCGCTACGCCTGTGGGAGAACGATGGCAAAGCCAAATTCACAGATGTCGCCAAAGAACGCGGCATCGATTTGCCAGGAACGCTCGGTCGCGGAGCGGCCTGGGGTGATGTCGATAACGATGGTGACCTTGATTTGGTGATTGCCACCCTGCCGCCCAATGCCAGTGGCCCACCGGGCCAACGCCCCAAGCATGTGCCTTCCACGCTGATGAAGAACCTGCTGAAAGAAACCGGCAAACCAAACTTCGAAAACGTGACTGTGGCCGCAAAGCTGATGCGCAAGAATAACGACGATGACGCGAAGATTGGCGGGGTGGGCAACACCGGCGGCGGCATCGGCTTCATCGACTACGACAACGATGGCTGGCTGGATATCTTTCATCGCAATGCCGATGGCGAGATCGACAATGCCCTGTTCCATAGCAACCAAGACGGCACCTTTACAGATGTGACCGACGAGTCGGGTATTGCGATGCACAACGTGGTGAACGAGAGCAACAGCCAGGGGGCACCCAGCTGGGCCGACTTCGACAACGATGGCGACATGGACCCGCTGGTGACCAACGAAGGCGACTTCAGCGTGCTCTTTGTCAACGAAGGTAAAGGCAAATTCACCAATGTCATGAACAGCCGCAAGCCACCCTCGGGCCTGGCCTTCCGGTTGGCGGGAAATACGCAGGGGTCTTGCTTGGGGGATGTGGATAACGATGGCGACATCGATGTTTACCTGCCACTGGCCGATCAAGCCAATCGCCTGATCCGCAATGATATCGACAAGGGCCAAGGGCTGACTTTTACCGACATCACCAAGACATCAGGGGCTGGCGACCGGCGCGGGGCACGCAGTTGCGTGATGGCCGACTTCGACAACGATGGTCTGTTAGATATTTACGTCAACAACGGCGGGCCACAGAACGTGCTGATTAATGATGTGATCGACGGCTTCCCCACTTTCGTGCGCTTCTTTATCGCCTGGGAGCCTGATTATAACGTGCTTCTGCATAACCTGGGCGGTGGCACGTTCGAGGATGTGACCAAAGGGTCGGGCGCCGAGGGCTTCGGTATCGGCTCGGGCGTCGGCGCGGGCGATGTGAATGGCGATGGCTTCCTGGATATGTTCGCCACCAACCGCACCTATTACAATGCGTTCCAGCGCGTCAACATTCCCCAAAGCAGTTGGCTGTTCCTGAACAAAGCCAACAAGAATAACTGGATCAAGGTGGCGTTGACCGGCACCACCAGCAACAAGTCTGGCATCGGCGCGCGGGTAAAAGTGGTGAGCGGAGACCTCGCCCAAATCCGCGAGCGCGTGCCCGCCCACGGCTACAACTCGGCCAACGAACCGCTAGAAACCTACGGCCTCGGGGCACGCAAAACGGTGGACTACATCGAAGTGCGCTGGCCCTCAGGCATTGTGCAGCGGGTTGAAAAACCAGGGGTAAGGCAGATCATTGCGATTACCGAAGCCCCGCAATAGAGTTTGCCTGTGGCTTACAAAGAGAACTCTGCTTTCGAGGTAAGTAATCGGGTGTCGCTCGAGGACGCCCTGCCAATAGCTACGCTAGCGTGACGGCATCGTTCCAGGAGCATCACCATGCCAGCACCCCTTATGCGCCCCGAACTATCCGGTACGTTTGGCGCGGTGGCTTCGACGCACTGGATAGCCTCATCGGTCGGCATGGGTGTGTTAGAACGCGGCGGTAATGCCTTTGATGCGGCGGTGGCCACAGGCCTAACATTGAGTGTGATCGAACCGCACTTGAACGGCCCCGGCGGCGAATGCCCTGTGTTGCTGTATGACGCGCGGTCCAAACGTACCGTCGTGATCAACGGCCAAGGCCCCGCGCCCAAAGCCGCATCACTAGCGAAGTTCCGCGAGCTGGGGCTCGACATGGTGCCGGGCACGGGCTTCCTGGCCGCATGCGTGCCGTCCACCTTCGACACCTGGATGCATGTGCTGCAAACCTTCGGCACCATTAGCGTATCGGAAGCGCTAGCCCCAGCCATTCATTACGCCGAGAACGGCTTTCCGTTGCTGGCCCCCATGGTCGGCACAATCCGAATGGTCAAAGACCTGTTCAACACCGAGTGGAAAACCTCTGCTAACTTATGGCTGCGCAATGGTGAAGTGCCCAAGGTGGGCGAGTTCCAAAAGAACCCGGCGTTCGCGGCCACATATCAGCGCATCGCCAAAGATTCCGAGGCCGCGACCGGCCCCCGCGAGAAGAAAATTGAGGCAGCACGCGCTACGTGGTCCGACGGCTTTGTCGCCGAGGCTATGGACAAGTTCGTGCGCACACCCGCCATGGACACATCGGGCAAACGCCATGCGGGGCTGTTGTCGGGTCAGGATTTGTCGAAGTGGCGCGCCTGGGAAGAACACCCCGCGACGTTTGAATACGCCAACTACACACTGGCCAAGTGCGGACCCTGGAGCCAAGGGCCTGTGTTCTTGCAACAGTTGGCGCTGTTAGCAGGGTTTGATTTAGCAAAGATGGACCCTGTGGGGCCCGATTTCATCCACACTTACATCGAGGCCGCCAAGTTGGCCTTTGCCGACCGCGAGGCCTATTACGGCGATCCGAGTTTCATCAAAGTGCCGCTGACGCAGTTGTTAGACAAAACCCACAACGATGCCCGGCGCAAATTGATCGGCGCCAAGGCGTCGCTCGACGATCGGCCCAGCCCATTGGCGGGCTTCAAAATTGTTGCCACACCTGAAACCGGCAAAGACGAAAACATGAGCGCGGCGCAAAAGAAAGCCAGCTTTGGCGGTGCAGGCGAGCCGACCGTGCGGCGCGATGGGTTTGTGCGCGGCGACACCGTGCATTTGGACGTTGTTGACAAAGACGGCAACATGGTGGCCGCCACGCCAAGTGGAGGCTGGTATCAAAGCTCACCGCTGATCCCCGAGCTTGGGTTCTGTTTAGGCACGCGTGCGCAGATGTTCTGGCTGCAAGAAGGCCACCCCAGCGCACTGGTGCCGGGCAAGCGCCCGCGCGCCACACTGACACCATCAATAGCCATGCGTGATGGCGAGCCGTATATGGCGTTTGGTACACCGGGCGGAGATCAACAGGACCAATGGTCGCTGATTGTGTTCCTGCATCACGTTCATCACGGCATGAACTTGCAGGAAGCCATTGAAGCACCCGCCTTCCATTCGGAACATTTCCGCAGCTCGTTCTATCCGCGCGAGTCCAAGCCCGGCGTGATTCAAGCCGAAGGCCGCATGCCCAAAGCGACCATCGACGAACTTCGTAAGCGTGGCCATACCCTGGAGGTAGGCCCCGATTGGTCCTTGGGTCGCGTCTCGGCAGTGACTAAATGGAAGGGCATTGTGCGAGCAGGTGCCAACCCCCGCGGGCAGCAAGGTTACGCCGTCGCGCGCTAATCACAGGACCCATCATTACCAACACACTCACTCGACGCGGAACCCTCGCTTTGGCAGGCGGTGTCGTTGCAGCGTCCAGCTTAGCCACGCCCGCCATGGCAGCGCCAAAAGGCCCCGGATTGATCTTGCCCGAAGGCCCGGCTGGCTCGTGGGATTCCGAGCGTACATCTTGCCCGCGCGTGCTGCGCGAGGCCGATGGCGTGTGGAAGATGTGGTACTACGGTCGCGATCCCAGTTTTGACAATGCCTACACGCTGCCCACGGGGCGCGGTGGTTTGGCTTCCTGGAAGCGCTGGGAAGGCTGATAACCTACTGAATTAAAATGCATAAATTGATTTGTTTTTGACTGCGCCTTGATTTTCGCAGAAAACTAGTTTATAAACTAGTTTGTTCAGGAGCACACTATGGGCACGGTCAGAAAAGTCGGCATGTTCGAAGCCAAGACGCATTTCAGCGCCCTGGTTGAAGAAGTGCGCAACGGTGGCGAGATTGAAATCACCAAGCGCGGCGAAACGGTGGCGAAAATTGTGTCGAGCCGACCCCGCAAAGATCGTGCGGACGTCAAACTGGCCATCGAAGAACTCCGCGAACTCCGCAAAGGCGTCAGTCTCGGTGGCCTCAAGATCAAAGACCTGATCAATGAGGGAAGAAAATATTGAGTTTCGTCATCGATACATCGGCGACAATGCCGTGGTGTTTTCCGGATGAACAGACAGCGCAAAGCGAATCCTTGCTCGACCGTCTCACGGGCGATGAAGCCTATGCGCCCGCAATTTGGACGCTTGAAGTCGCAAACACACTGTCGATGGCCGAACGAAAAGGCCGGATATCGGTCACTACGGTTGATGCTTTTATTGGGCAGTTAAGGCGGTTGAAGGTCAATCTCGACCACGATCATGAAGCACGAGCATTTTCGATGATTCTTGCGCTGAGCCGACGCCACGCGCTCACGACTTACGATGCCAGTTACCTGGAACTGGCTATGCGTTTGAGCTTACCCTTGGCCACACGCGACACGGACTTAAAACGCGCTGCCCAAAGTGCGGGGATCGAGTTAATCCCGGCCTAACCGAACACGCCCTCGACCTTGAGCTTGGTGATCGTCGCGGCATCATAGCCCAGCGGCGCTAATACGGCCTCAGCGTCTTGATTAAGCGCCGGGCTCGCAAAGCCAAACGAGGCAGGCTCCTCAGTAAATTTAATCGGGTTGCCGATGTGACGGCGGCCTTGATCGTCGGTGATCACCATCGCGCGCGCCTTAGCTTGGGGCTGCTCAACAGCCTCAGCCATGTTCCTGACCGGCGCCCAGCCCACATCAAGCGTCGACAAAACAGCGACCCATTCGGCTTGAGTCTTGGTCTT
>Ga0049084_10000384_pt1 | contig 17209 bp, 14 predicted proteins | sample GreLakmeON33MSRF_FD_66720 | JGI IMG/M metagenome (GOLD analysis project Ga0049084, IMG submission 66720) | Freshwater lentic microbial communities from great Laurentian Lakes, MI, USA - Great Lakes metaG ON33MSRF | ecosystem: Environmental > Aquatic > Freshwater > Lake | place: Great Lakes... | reverse complement strand
GCGACGGCGAATGCCGTGGCAGCCACCGGATGCGCATGCACGATGGCCCCCACGTCCGGTCGAGCGCGATAGATGGCGAGGTGCATTGCGATCTCGCTCGACGGCCGCAGTTGGCCAACCATTCCGGTTCCATCGGTCTTAATGGAGATGAGATCTGCGGCAGTGAGGTCCGCCTTGCAACGCCCGGAAGGCGTCACGACCAGTCGGGTGGCACCGATGCGCGCCGAAAGGTTTCCCTCGGCGCCAGCCACATGTCCCTTCGTATCGAGGCGCTTGCAGGCACGAATGACCGCCCGGCGAACCGCGGGCGCCGACGGGCGGCTCACCCTACGCCTCGCGGTACACCACGCGTCCGCCGACAACGGTGCACACCGCCCGACCGGTCAGCGTCTGGCCCCCGTACGGCGTGTTCCGTCCTTTCGTGCGGAAGCCCACCGGGTCGACTTTCCACGACCGCGTCGGGTCAAAAACCGTCACGTCGCCGAGCGTGCCACGAGCGAGCGAACCACCGGGCAGGCCGAACAGCTTCGCCGGCGCGCACGACATGCGTTCGATCAGCGTCGCGAGCGAGAGAATCCCCGGCTTGACGAGCCAGGTGATATTCACGGCGAGCGCCGTCTCGAGCCCGACGATTCCATTCGGTGCATCGGCAAAGGCGCGCGCCTTCTCGTCGTTGTGATGCGGTGCATGGTCCGTCGCTAGCACGTCGATCGTGCCATCGCGCACGCCTTCACGCACGGCTTCGACATCGGCCATCGTGCGGAGCGGCGGGTTCATCTTGGCGTGAGTGTCGTAGCCTTCGACGCAGTCTTCGGTGAGCGAGAGGTGATGCGGGCAGGCTTCCGCCGTAACGCGGATTCCCCGCTCCTTGCCCCAGCGAATCAGTTCGATCGAACCCTTTGTGCTCATGTGACAGAGATGCACGTGCCCGCCCGTCAACCGCGCCAGCAGGATGTCGCGAATGGCCATAATCTCTTCGGCTTCGGCCGGAATACCGCGCAGCCCCAGCCGGGCCGACACGATGCCCTCGTTCATTGCACCACCGGCGGCGAGCGTCGGGTCTTCGCAATGATCGGCGACCGGAATATTGAACGCGCGAGCATACTCGAGCGCCGTGCGCATCAACTGCGAACTCACGACCGGCTTGCCGTCATCACTCACGGCCACCGCGCCCGCACCGACCATCTCGCCGAACTCGGCGAGGCGCTCGCCGTTCTGGCCGATCGAGATCGCGCCGATCGGGTAGACGCGCGCTGAATCGGCCGCGCGCCCCTGCTTGAGCACGAATCCGACCGCGGCCTGATTATCCGTCACCGGATCGGTGTTCGGCATCGCGCACACCGCCGTGATTCCACCGGCCGCGGCCGCGCGTGCGCCCGTCGCAATGGTCTCGACGTCTTCGCGTCCCGGCTCGCGCAGATGACAGTGCACGTCGATGAAGCCCGGCGAGACCACGAGTCCGGTGCAATCGATGACCTCGGCGCCGTCAGGCGTGCCGATGCGATCGCCGGCACTCTCCACTTTGCCATCACGAAGCAACAGGTCGCCGATGGTGTTGAGCCCGGTGGACGGGTCGATGATCTGACCGCCCTTGAGCAAGAGATCGCGAGCGCTCATACGCCACCCTTCGCCGCTTCGGCGAGCCGTGGGGAGTTGCCGGCCAGCAGATAGAGCACCGCCATACGCACCGCGACGCCATTAGTGACCTGATCGAGGATCACGCTGTGCGGACCGTCGGCCACATCGGAATCGATTTCTACACCGCGATTCATAGGACCAGGATGCATGATGAGGATGTCCTTCGGCGCGCGGTCGAGCCGCTCACGTGTCACGCCAAAGACGCGATTGTATTCACGCAGCGACGGGATGTAGCCGCCTTCCATACGCTCGAGCTGCAGACGGAGGACGTTCAGCGCGTCGGCCCACTCGATGGCCTGCTCAATACGGTCGAACACCGTCACACCCATTTCACCGATCGCGCTCGGCAGAAGCGAACGCGGGCCGCAGACCGCCACCTCGGCGCCAAGTTTCTGCAGGCCCCAGATATTGGAGCGCGCCACGCGCGAGTGCAGGACGTCGCCGCAGATGCACACTTTGCGGCCCTTGAGCGAGCCCCAGCGTTGCCGGAGCGTCAAGAGATCGAGCAGCCCCTGCGTGGGATGCTCGTGCGTGCCGTCGCCGGCGTTGATCACGTTGGACTCGATGCGCTCGGCGAGAAACTGCGCTGCCCCCGACGAGTTATGCCGGATCACGACCATGTCAATCTTCATGGCCTCGAGATTCCGCGCGGTATCCACGAGCGTCTCGCCCTTCGAAATGCTCGATCCGGCCGACGCGACGTTGACCGTGTCGGCCGACATCCGCTTCTCCGCGAATTCAAAGGAGATGCGGGTCCTGGTGGACGCTTCGAAGAAGAGGTTCACGATCGTGGCGCCGCGCAGTGTAGGCACCTTCTTGATCGTCCGCTCCGAAATCTCCTTGAGCGGTTCGGCGGTGTCGAGAATCAGCCCGATCTGTTCGGCGGTAAGCTTTTCGAGGCCGAGGAGGTCCTTGCCGAGTGGGCTCGTCACGCGACTGGCTCCGTTTCGAGCACCACTTCGTCGCGCCCGTCCTGTTCCAGCACGAACACGTCCACACGCGCGCCGGCCTGCGCTTCGACGTACTTGCCGACGACGTCTGGCTGGATCGGGAGTTCGCGTCCACCGCGGTCAATCACGACGGCCAGCCGCACGCGCGCGGGCCGGCCGAAGTCGGCGAGCTCGTTGAGTGCCGCACGGACGGTGCGGCCAGTGAAGAGCACATCGTCGACGATCACGACGCTCTTCCCTTCGATCGCCATCGGAATGTCGGTGCGGCCGACAATCGGCCGCGGCCCGACGGTCTGGAGGTCGTCGCGATAGAGCGTGATGTCGAGCGCACCCCGCGGGACTTCGACGCCTTCCCGCGCCGCGATGACCGCCGCGATCCGCTGGGCCACATGCACGCCGCGGCGCTGGATGCCTACGAGGACGAGATCGTCCGTGCCGTCGTTTTGCTCGACGATTTCGTCCGCCATGCGCGCGAGCGTTCGCTCGAGTGCACGGGCATTGAGGACGACCGACCGTGAGGGAGTCATGTCGAGAGTGAAATATGATGGCCGACACACCCGAATGTCAGCGGCAAGGCAGGGCGATTGTCTGTTCAGGGCGCCGAGCGGTCGGCGGCACGCCCCGTCGCCCCGGTTGCCTCTACCGCCGCCGATCGGCCACCTTCCACAGCAATGCATCCTCAAGGACAGCCCCACCTCTCAGTCATCGTGCCTGCCTACAACGGCGAGGACCGCCTGCCGGCTGCACTCGACCAACTCGGGCTGTGGCTCGACGCGCAGCCGTATGAAAGCGAACTGATCCTCGTGGACGACGGCAGCCGCCAGCCAGCCGCCAAGGTGATGACCGATTTCGCCGCCCGTCGACCGAACACACGCGTCATCCGCAATGACGTCAACGTTGGCAAAGGTGCCGGCGTGGCCAAGGGTATGCTCGCGGCGACCGGTGCGTACCGCGTGTTTACCGATGCGGACCTCGCGTATCCGCCGCCGGAAATCGGGAAGATCCTCGCGGACCTCGAAGCCGGCGCGGACGTCGCCATCGCCTGTCGCGTGCTCCAAGAATCGCGCTACCTCATGAGTCCGTCGTTCTTCCATTACCTGTACACGCGGCACCTGATGAGCCGTGCGTTCAACCGGATGGTGCGGCTGATCCTGCTCCGCGACGTGCTCGACTCGCAGGCCGGACTCAAAGGCTACACGGCACACGCCGCGACCGTCGTCTTTCCGAAACTGACGATTCCTCGGTTCGGATTCGATGTCGAGACGCTGTTCATCGCGCAAACGCACGGATTCCGCGTGAAGCAGACGGCGGTGCACTTTAGGTACGACGAAGAACCGACCACGATCAGATTCACCGAGAGCGTGTTCCGGATGATGGCCGACCTCGTGCAGGTGCGCCTGAATCACCTGCGCGGCCGGTACCGCTGACGTGACGCGGCTCGTGATCAACGCAGACGACTTCGGGATCTCACCGGCGGTGAATGCTGGAATTCTCGAGGCGCATGCGGCCGGATCGGTGACCTCGACATCAATGTTGGTGCACTGCCCAGGATGGGACGACGCGGCACGGCTTCGTGACGCGGCACCACGGCTCGGCGTTGGACTGCACCTGAACCTTCTAGTTGGCGCACCCACCATCGCCGGCGTGACGTTGATCGATCGCCGAACGGGGCGTTTTCTCGGCCTCGGCGCGCTGCTTCGCCGGGCGCTCGCTGGCCGCCTCGACAGTGCCGAAATCGAAGCCGAGTGTGAGGCACAGATCGCCGCGATCGAAGCGCTCGGCGTGACGCTCACGCATATCGACTCGCACCGGCACACGCACGCGCTGCCGATCGTGCGGCGCGCCGTCGCGCGGGTGGCGGCACGCCGGAGACTGCCGCTCCGTCGGCCCGTGGAGTCGCATCGCTGGTTCCCGAATGACGGCCTGTCGCAGCTCCACCGCGGTGTCATCGCCTGGTCGTGGCGCGTGACGTCGGTCGGCGCAGCCGCGACCTTGGCGCCCGATCACTTCATTGGGGTTTCCATGCAGGGCGGCGATCAGTTCGAAGGGCAGATCACTCACCTACTCGATCGGCTCCCCTCTGGTTCTGTCGAGCTGATGGTCCATCCGGGCCGTGTGGACGCGGCGCTCGAGTCGGTGGACGGCTACACCTGGCAACGGACGCGAGAACTTGCCGCGCTCACTTCAGCTCCCGTGCTGAACCGCCTGCGGCAGGACGACATCGCGCTGATCCGTTTCAGCGAGCTCTGAGAACTCGGCCAACCCGCGGTTGCGGATGATGCCGTGCAGCTCGAGCTGCATGACAATCCAGAGCGGAATCAGCGGTACCGTCTTGAGCAGGTACGGCACGTAGTACGCCGTGTACCAGGCCCGAGGCATCAGGTCGGACGAGCCGAGGTTCACGATGATGAGGCACGCGGCGACGAGCCAAGTCCGCCATTTCGCTGGCTCCGCACTCGCATACCAGATCGCCGCACCCAGCATCGCGATCGCATACGACGGCGACTCTGCCTGATGATTGAAGAGCACGCAGAAGACGAGCAGACTCGCCAGCACCTGCACCCGAAACGCGTATTCGCCGAACCGTTGGCGCTGCACGAGCACGGGCAGCAGCAAGATGACCAGACCGGTGAGTTGCACCGGCCAATGCGGCCAATCGACGCCAAACCAGACGCGAAACTGACCCATGAGCCCGGCGTAGAGATCGGCCCCGCCGGTTCCATAGCGCGACATCGGGGCCACGTCGCGCGTTTCGATGGCGTACCAGGAACGGTACTGCGCGGCCAGCGACTCCGGATCGGACACCAGCACCGGCAGCACCGCGCCAACGGCGATCACGCCGACGAGAATCAGGCAGAACCGGAGCCACTGCTTGTGGAGTAACGCCCCCATTCCTGCAGCGAGCGGAAAGAGTTTCACGAAGGCGCCAGCGGCAACAGCGATTGCGGCCGGGAGCTGTTCCTTCCGCTCGTACGCCACCCAGGCGAGCACCATCAGTCCGGCCACGAGCGCATTGCTTTGCGCCCGCTGCAGGTCGCCAAGCACCGAGAAGAACGCGAGCGCAAGCGCCACGAATGCGGCACGCGGTGGCAGGAGCCGAGCGACGCTCACCCAGACGACCGTGGCGCAGGCGGCAGCCCAGAGCGCGTAGCCCGCCGTGGTCGGCAGTAACGCGAACGGGGCGAAAAGCAGCGCGAAGGTCGGGCTGTACTTGAAAAAGTCCGCGTGAATCTCGGGATACGCCGCGTACAGGTCGGCGCCCGAGCGCAGATGCTCGAACGCCGCCTGGAAAATCCAGAAGTTGTTTTCCCGCGAGAGCAGCGTGCGTTGCACCGCGACGAACACAGCGGTGAGCAGGTAGACGCCAAGCAGGATGCGAAGCGCGCGGACGGCCTTTTTGGCGCGTGCAGATTTTGAGAGCGGGCGCGTCATCTCCCGCAAAGCTACGGCGCGAGGGCGGCGAGTGGAACGACCGCGGTGAAGCTTGCCCGCGTGCTCGGCGCCGCGCTCGACAAAACGAACAGGGCGTACGCGTCCGGTACATCGAGTAGGGCGCTGGTGAGCCGGTGGTCTTCGTCCATGGCTACATATGGACAGCCGAGAGGAACTGAGTCGAGAGCGGTCTGTTTCAGCGCATGGCGAAGCGCTATCGGGTCATCGCCATTGACTGCCGCGAGCCCGCACTCAAACATAGATTTGCTTGCCTGATGATGCTCCTCTTTGCCGCGCAACTCGGCGTGCAGCTTGTCGCGACTCCGCAGAGCGACACGGCACAGTACGCGTCGCCCGCGGTGCGCCAAATCGTGACGGCGGCTGCGCTGGCCAACCACCTGGTGCCGGCGGCCCTCGGGCAGTACCGCGCAACGGTGGAGAGCGAGATCTCGTTTGGCATGCAAAATGTCACGGGCAGCGAAGGCGTGGTGTCCATCGAGCAGACGGCGAACGAACTTCTCTGGAAGCGCACCGGGGAGTTCGAACAGCACGTGACGGGATATCGCAATCAGAGTCTGGGATTCCAGTTGTCCTCGCTTGGCTTCTTCCAAAATGCGTGGACGGTTCCGTCGCTCTACGGGAACCGACTCGCGCTCCTGTTTGGACGCGACACCACGCGGATTCCTGTGCGACGAGTGGCCAACCGCCGGACCACATACGCCGTCCATCCGCTGGCGGACGATCGTGAGCGCTACTACCGATTCAGCGGCGGCGACACGGTTCAGGCGTTGATGGTTGGCAACCGCGAAATCCGGATCGTCAAGCTCGAGATCCAGCCGCGCGCCGATATCAAGCCGGGAGTCACGATCTTCACTGGGGAGCTCGATCTCGACGCCGACCGCATGCATGTGGTGCGGATGCGTGGCGCGTTCCAGGCTATCTCCGAACCGGAACCCGCACTCCGCCGCGTACTTTCGGTAACGAGCAAGATCGAGGCAATCGCCTACGTCGAACTCGTTAACGCCGAAGTGAATCAACAGTTTTGGCTGCCGAGCTATCAGCGGTTCGACTTTCAGGCGCTCGTGCCACTGGCGGGTGACGGGAAGACCGTGTTCCGGATCGTGTCGCAGTTCAGGAACTACGACATCACCGCGCCGGAAGCGGCGAATCTCTCCGCGGCTGATACGTTGCGGGCCGTTCCACACCGGCTCACGATGGCGACAGGTGATTCGCTTGCCGCCTTCGGCTCATGGCGAGGCACCATCGGTTCCGTCACTGGGAATGTGAGCGCCGAGGACTTCTCGGATGTCGCCCCGCTCAAATGGCGCACGACCGGTCCTCCTGTCTGGGCTGTGCAGGGAGAGCGGTTCAGTGACCTCGTGCGAGCGAATCGCGTCGAAGGGCTGTTCACCGGCGTCGGCGTCAGCCTTCGCGCGCGCGACGCCGTTCCCGGGCTGACTGCCCACAGCACGGCTGGGTATGCATGGAGCGAACGCACGGTGCGGGGCCGCGTGAGCGCCGATCTGCAGCGCGGCACTTGGACGTACGGGTTTCGGGCCGGGCGATCGCTCGACAATACCAACGATTTCGCGTTTGCGCTCGATTCAACCGGCTCGCCCATTGGCACGGTCTTCGGCGTCGACAAGTTCGACTACGTTGACCGCGTCTTCGCGCATGGCACAGTTTCCCGAACAACTGGTGACCGTCGGCTACGGGCTCGCCTGGAACTCGGGTATGCCGACGACCGTCCGGCGACACAACATCTCACTCGCGGATTGTTCGGGAAGTCGGAGTTCCTGCCCAACCGTCCCGTCAACCCCGGTGGCTATGCACGCACCGCGTTGATTCTGGACTGGAACCCAAACGTAGCGGCGGAGTTTCTCCGTCCCGGCATTGGCGGGACGCTGACGTATCGGCGTGGCGATGGCGCGGTGAATTATCAGCGGGCCGAGCTGCGACTGTCGGCGCGCGCGAATCCGGGCCGCTGGACGCTGGCCAGCCGGTTCGACGCCGGTGCGCTGTTCGGGGCTGGCCGTCCCTTGCAGCAGTTGTTCGAGCTCGGCAGCACCCAGAACCTGCCGGGGTATGACTACAAACAGTTCGCCGGCGACCAGGCGGCCCTGCTACGTGGCATAGTCATGTATCGACTGAATATTTGGCAGGCACCTATTCAGCTTTCCGAACGGTTCTGGCTCCCCGCGCTTGCACCTGGATTGAGCGTCACAGGCCAAACCGGTTGGGCCGGATCCTCTGGTCGCGAGGCGAGATCGGCCATTTCGCGACTCGCCCTCGGCTCTGCGATTACCGGCGAAGCCAAAACATCAGTGGCCGCCGGCATTCGGTTGTTTGGTGGAGCTGTCGGCATCATGGCTGCCCGAGCCGTCGATCACACGGCCCCGTGGCGTGTGTACCTGGAGTTCGGGCAGATCTTCTGAACGACAGCACGGTCAGGCCGGGCGGCCTAAGCTTCCTGCTTCGGAAGGCATCCAAAGGAGGTCGCCACCGAAGCGGACGAGGATATATTTTTGATTGGCATCCGAAACTAGCGTTTATGGCGGGAATTGGTAGTGGGGCCAATATCTCGGCCGCCGCCCAGGTAGCCGCTCCCCCTGAATTCGAAGGAACACGAGGTCATCGTTCGCGGGTATGAACTAATCAAGCGAGTTGGCCTTGCAGTTGGTTGTATCTCGTACTCTCACAATCTTTGTTTCAGATCCTGATCTCCAGATAAAGGAATCGCAATAATGCCACTCAGTAAATCTGTTCCTAGCAGTGATCTAGGACCCATCGCCGATCTAATCATTTCCACTTGCTTCGATTCGGTGATGGTGACCGGGACCACCGCAAAAACCCCGATCTTGTACGTCAATGAGGCTTTTACGCAGCTAACGGGGTACATCTCCGAGGAAGTGTTAGGCAAGTCCCCTTCTCTGCTTCATGGCGCAGGCACCGATCCCGCCGTACTCGACCAACTCCGTAAAGACCTGGCAGCCGGACGTAGCTTCGAAGGTGTTGCCACCAATTACCGCAAGGATGGGACGCCTTTTACGATGCATTGGCGGGTAGCAACAGTTCGATCTGGAAAGGATGAAGTTCTCTACTTCATCGCGGTGCAACGCCGAGGCTGACCAGCGAAAGCCAACCTTAAAGCCGTGCTGTTCGATTGCGACGGATCAAGCCCTGCATATTCGAGACACAGAGCCGATTGGAAAGGATTCCGACAACACCGACGACAATAGTAATGGACAGAACGGAATCATTTGCTCAGCCGAGTTGCTTCTTACCTTGGGCGCGGGTCGCTGGTGTCGTAGGTGTTGATTATTGCTATTCTGCAAAGCAACCGATGAACGAACTTGACCACGATCAGCACATGCAGCGATAGCTCGCGCCTCGTCGGCCAACGATGATCGCCGAACGATTCGGCCGCCCGTGGAGCAGGTAGCAACACTAGAACGCGGCTGAAAGCCCACCAGACTGTCCCGCTGCGTCCCTGACTTGCCAGCCGAACGATTCTCATCTCCAGGCCGACCCTCAGGTCAGCGCCAAAGTGTTGGGCAATGGCCTTCATGCCGGGGACGCCGACGTATCGACGGGGCTGATCGGTCTTGAGCCGCACATTAAGGCTATCGATGGTTACGATCTGGTCAGTCCACTCTGCCACAATGTTCTGCTCTATTCAGGCCTCGACATGTCGGACGAAATGTGGATCGCGAGCAGTGAAGTACTGGGCTTCGTGATCAAAGCTGAGCCCCGGATCGACTGGCCGCGTTGCCGTCCTTCCTCCACGCCCTCGGCTCTTTCGAAGATTAGGCCGGTTCGTCCTGTCCGCTGTGCCAAAATAGTTTATTGGCGGAAAGCAAAGCCCTCAATCCACAGAGTAGGAATCCGAGGATTAAATGTCGATCTTTAGTCTCACGTTGTATTACTGTGCGCTGCTAGCCTTTGCCGCCATCGACATGAACTGGTTGGTTTTGGCCGCTTGCGGATTCTATCAGAAGCATCTCGGTTTTTTTATGCGGATCAACCTCAACTGGTCAGCGGCTACCTTGTGCTACCTGCCGTTCGTATCTGGCCTGCTTGTCTTTGTCATCCCACCCAGCCTGCAAACTGACTCGACGAAGAAAGCCCTAGTCCTCGGAGCCTTGTTCGGCCTGATCGCGTACGCAGCATACGCCCTGACCAACATGGCGACGGTCAAGGACTGGCCGTGGGTGGTGACGGTGGCGGATCTCGCGTGGGGCTGCCTCCTTGCCACTGCGGTCAGCTACATCGGATTCCTGGCTGGCATTTGGTTGAGGACAACCGCTTCAGCCCCAACGAAGAGCCTGGCAACAAGGCGGATTTATGAATGCTGTTGGACAGAAGGGTGATGATGAACACCGGTGAACCACTCTTTGATAGCGGTCCTAACCCGGATTCGCGCGAAGCAGCGAATGCCGCTGTTCGCGCGCGAATCCAATCGTTAGTGAGCGGACAAGCCTATGCGGTACTGTGCGTTCAGGGGGGAGGCCAACCCTATGGCGCGCTGGTCGCGTTTGCATTTTCAGCGGATCTGCGATGTGCGGTCTTTGTCACCCCGGTCACCACTCGCAAGTACCGATTGCTGAGCGAGTGTGATCACGTCGCCTTGGTCATCGACGATCGGTCAGGCAAGTCGGGCGAGCTCATGGAGGTCGAAGCTGTCACCGCTACTGGGCGTTCGCAATTGATTGCCCGAGGACGTGAGTTCGACCAATGGGCCGAATTGCTAATTTCTCGGCATCCTTACTTGAAATCATTTGTACGGGCCGAGACTTGTGGGTTGTTTCGCGTCGATATTGTACGTTTTCTGCTTGTCGCGCGATTCCAGGAGGTCCGCCAATGGATCCCGACCGCCCACTCCTGATACCGCTTGACGCAGCAGGGGTACCTGACGATCAGATCGTTGGAGGCAAAGCGGCGAAACTCACGCAGCTTATGCAGGCTGGTTTCAAAGTGCCGAGGGGTTTCTGCCTGACAACTTGGGCTTATGAAGCCTTTGTGATCGATGCGAAGATTACGGCCGCGATTGACATGGAACTCGGCCGCAAATCACTGGACGATATGCGGTGGGAGGAAATCTGGGACTCAGCCCTACGCATTCGATCGATGTTTCTGGCGCAGCCGCTTTCTGAACTACTGCGTACAACCGTCGCAAAAGGTCTAGAGCTTTTCAACTCTTCCACGCCACTCGCGATTCGTTCATCGGCTATCGGTGAAGACTCCGCTGGCCGCAGTTTTGCCGGTTTACACGAATCGATTATTGGAGTTCGCAGCAAGCGAGCCATCGAGGATGCAGTACGTCTGGTGTGGGCCTCGCTGTGGTCAGACGCAGCCTTGCTCTATCGTCAGGAACTTGGCCTGGACCCGACCCGAAGCCGCATGGCAGTGGTTGTGCAAGAGATGGTCGATGCCGACCGTTCAGGCGTCGCCTTTGCGCGTGATCCTCGAGACCTGCGGCTAGACCACGCAATCATCGAGTCCGTTCCTGGGCCATGCAGTTTGCTTGTTGACGGATTGGTGGATCCTGATCGCTGGGTATTGAATCGCGCAACACAGGGCGTCGTCACCTGGCTGCCAGGCCAACGCGAAGACTCGGACAACACACCCCTATTGGAGCCACAGGATCTACAAACGATCTTACAGACTTTGCTTTCGGTCGAGCAACTATTTGGCTGGTCGCCTGACATGGAGTGGACGGGCCGCTCTGACGCACTTACGGTCTTACAAGCTCGTCCCATCGCTACGGCCGTGCCCGACGACGATGAAAAACGAAGCTGGTATCTAACGCTGCGGCCTGGCGATGCTCGTTTGAAAGAACTGCGTCAGCGCATTGCAGGACAACTCATCCCCGAGTTGGCGGCAGCGGGCGAGGCGTTTGCGGCAGAGCGACTGGAACGGCTCAACAACGAGCAGTTGGCCGATGCGATTGAGCAACGGAGCCAGTCACTCGCCAAATGGAAAAAGATCTACTGGGAGGAATTCATTCCATTCGCGCACGGCGTCCGTCGACTTGCAACCTATTATAACGACGCTGTACAACCGGATGACGCCTACGAGTTCGTCGGCCTACTTCGGAACCAGCCGTTGTTGGCGGCCCAACGAAACATCGCCATCAGCGAGCTTGCTCAGCAGCTAAGATCGAATCGTGCTGTCCGAACGGCTGTCGAAGAACTCTTGGCGAAACATGCCAACTCAATACAATGGTCGATGTTCCGCGAGGAGCTGCTGGAAAGGGAGGGGGCCGCAGAGGGGTTCGTCCAACGATTTGACGACTTGCAGGAGCGCTTTCTCGATGTGACGTTTGACAACGAGCGGCTACGCGACCGTCCCGGACCTCTGTTAAGCAACCTTCTCGAGCTGTCTCAGCATTCTAATCCACTCGAAGACCATCGCGGTTCGCTGAGCATTTCTTCTGCAGAGTTTGAGGAGAAGCTGCTCGCAGCCGTCGGCGTTGAGCGACGCGCTGAAGCGATGGATGTGATTGACACTGGGCGCGTGAGTTGGCGGCTTCGCGATGACGATAATCTGCTAGTTGCCCGATTGGACAGCCAGTGTCTGCGTGCTCTAGGCGTGGCTGCTGAGCGCCTTCGAGACTTGGGGCAATTGACCGGCGACGGAAATATTAACGACACTTATCTTGCGCGGCTCGTTTGCGGGCTTCGCGAGCCGTCGACCGATTTAATTACGGTCGAGGACAGCATGAAGTCCGATGCACCTAAAGTTTCTGTGAGGCCACTGGGCCAGACACCTCGGCAATTGATCGGACAGCCAGCTTCGCCAGGCCTCGCGACCGGTGTGGTTCGCCGCGTCTCCGGGCGCGACGACTTAGGCAAGTTCCGAAAGGGCAACATTCTCGTTTGCGATGCAATTCAACCGACGATGACCCACCTCGTCCCACTTGCCGGCGGTATCGTCGAACGACGAGGAGGAATGCTGATCCACGGCGCCATCATTGCTCGCGAACTTGGGATCCCCTGCGTCAACGGTGTCCGTGACGCGGCGGAGATCCTGAAAAACGGCGACCTAGTGACCGTTGACGGTCATTTAGGAATCGTCACCGTCGGAACAGCGGACTTCGACTTGGAAATGCAAGTCGACAAAGTATGAGTTCACGCCCTTAGCCCCTCGTGGCTGCTACTTCGCCGTCTCGGATGTTGACGGCGTTCGAAAGTGGCGGCGCGGGGTCGATGACGTCGAAGCCGGTCGCGTTGCTGCTCGCCGACCTCGGCGTCACCGAAACGCACTGCCGCCCCTCGGTGTCGAACGACAATCCGTACTCTGAGGCGCAGTTCAAGACGCTCAAGTACCGGCCGGACTTAACCGACCGCTTCGGTTCGCTCCAGCACGCGCGGGTGCACGGCAACGACTTCTTCCCCTGGTACAACAACAAGCACCGACACTCGGGGCTAGGCGCTCAGGCTCCATCCGCCGCACGATGTGCATTACGGCCTCGCGGAAGCGCGTCGCGCCAGGCGCGCCTTTAAAACAGATTGAACTGCGGCGCTGTCGTATTATTTTTCGCAGAAAGCGTTCCGAGGATCCTGCCCGCCGCCGCCATGCCGCTCAGAAAAGCGCCCTCCACCCGAGGGCCGCCGGCCCAGTCGCCACAAGCCACGATCCCGGATTCAGCATCGACAAAACAGCGCTCGCTCGGCGGATCGATTGGAAATGCGAACTTCCAAAGATGGGCCGCTAAGTGAAGCGGAGATTGCGGCGGAACCCCTGCGTCCTGCCAGAATGTGGCCAGCATTTCCTGAGCCACTTCATCCGCGGGGCGGTCCCAATTCTCTTGCGTCCATTTGTGACCTGCATGCAGCACCAGCTGTTCGGCAATATTTGACCGCACTGAGCGATGAGGCTTGGTGCTGTTGCGGGCAACCCACGTGAGCAGAGAATCATGAATGAAAGCGCCCACCCAGTCGCTGGTAATAGGTCGCTCCAATGTTGCCAACACAGCCCAGCAGGGTTGCATCTGAATCTTCGAAATCAGTTGAGCGAGTTGAGGGAACTTTGCAAGCAAGCCGGCGGCTTGAGGTGCTGGAGCCGATACGATCAGATGTTGAAACGTGCCCAGCGATCTGCCGACTCCGTCCGTCAAACAAATCCCCTCTTCGACCGATTCAATCGTCCCAACCTGAGTCTGCATGCGAACGTCCAGATCGGTTGCCAAATGTCGGCAAACGGCACTCATCGACGGTGATCCAACGAACCGCTCGTTCGTATCTGGTTCTTCAAACACCCTGCCGTGATTGAGCGACACAATCTTGTGTGATGGATCAGATGCGACATCGGGCCAACGAGCGACAATGCCCTGCTGCAACCAGGAATCGATGTAGCGCCTGAACCGAGGATCGCGCGCCGTAAAATACTGAGCTCCATGGTCGAAACTGACATGACCATCGACACCCTCGACTCGACGGCTCGACATTCTCCCACCGACACCACGGCCCTTGTCAAACACAATGACCGGTACACCATGGTCGGACAGCGTGCGAGCTGCACACAACCCAGACATTCCTGCACCAATCACTGCGACGCGCGGAACCGGATCGAATCGAGGCCTCGCCACACGCGTCCGGTAAGATTGCGTGTCGAGCCGCCGCGCATGTTCTCTGGTTGGACGCGGCCGTACCGTTCCAAACACTTTCGTTTCGGGTTCGAAAGGACGATCAAACTGCCCGAGGCACCAGAGCAATCCGCCGAACGACGCAGGATCGCGCCCGTCGAGCGCGTAGCGATGATTGAGATCGATCATGAGTTTCAAAGCGTCCTGTGGCAACTTCGTCCAGTTTACAATCGCTTTGCCCCATGTCATTCGCACGTTGTTGTGCAGCTCTCCCTGCCTCAGCAGCGACATCTGCGCGGCATTCCACAACGCATCATTCGTTTGTGCTCTGGCTAACTGCTCCCAGGCATAAAGCTCTTGACGCGAATCGCCAGTGTGCGCGAGCAAGGTGGCCTGCGCCCACTCTGGAAGTGCTGACCATTGGTCGTGGTCGGCCCGGTAAAAACAAAACGCATATGCCAACTCCCGCCAAGTCAGCAATTCATCGAGATATTTGTCGCCTCCTTCGTTGTTGACGGCAGCTGCGTCTCGCGCGAGCCTCATGGGCGACACCATGCCGTAGTGAAGATACGGAGACATGCGACTGACTCCATCGATCAACGCATTGTTCCGCCGAGCGGAATACCCTGCGATACCAGTCTCGAGGAATCGTACCCACCGAGCGTAACCCGCATTCGAGCCACCCTGTGTGTCGACCACCGGCCCCACGGAATGGTCGATCATACAGCAGGATACCAGCTCGGGCAAATCAGCTGCCTGCAAATCAATGGGCTGGAACGGCAGCGTACTGAGATCGAAGGGGCGCACCGCAGAATTGACGTCGGGCCATGCACGAGTCAGCCGCTCGCTGTACAACTTCTTTGTGGCGCTTCGGAACTCAAACGCTCTTGTGTAGTACCGTGTCAGCAATCGCATCGGAACTATGCAAGCCGTGTCCACGCATAGCAGAGGCGTGGCGACCTGACTGGCCAAAGCGGTCAGCTCTCGACGCGACGGATCGACCGGCATCTCCTCAGTAACCACGACGGTGGCCTGTTCCGAAAGAGTCGTCAGGTGCGAGCCACCGTCGTCGCGAGTCGCCAGATGAAACCCATAACTGATCCCACGCCGCAGACACTGCTTTTGCACATCGCGCGCTCCTTCCAGCATGAACATGTGATGCCGGTCAGACGCATAATCGTACTTTTGCGAGAGCGCGTGGTAGACAAGAAGCGGAACACTTTGTTGATCGGCCAGCCTGATGGCGACCTCTAAAGCAGGATTTTCGTCGGTCCGCAGGGCAGTCCGCATCCAGTAGAGCACGAAACGCCCATTTTCATGCGAGCGTGCCGAATGAAGCCGCATCCGCTCTAACAGATGCGTTGGCAAATCTGCAAATGGATGGTTTACCATTGTGGCAAATGACCGACATTCAGCAGTGGAGGTTGTGTTTACAACAGAGACAGTCAACCGTTTCATTCAAGTAGCGTCGGAAAGATCACACTATTTGTAGACGCTGTTCGCGTTCAGTTGACTCTTACGGGCCGCAAAGTCATGCAACTCGTAAACAACGGATCTTAGGACAAGTGTGCTAACGCTTCTGAGAAAACGCACAGCCGGACGAAGCACAAAGCGCAACGGGGAACGCCCCGTTATCGTGGAGAGGTTTTGCAAGCTCGAAGCGCAGCATCGGCCTAATCACCGCTCCGCACGATGCCATTTACCTCAAAGCGGGATCAGTTCAGAGTTGCAGTTAACCCTTCGGAGCGGCACCAGTCCACATCCGCCGCAATTCGTTGGCCCGTGCGCGAATGTCAGTAATCTCCTGCGGCTTCTTTCGCATCTTCGCTACGTTGCTGATCGGAAACTTCATCCGCTGATTGTCTTTGAGAAGATCAAAATGCCGGTCCATAAATTCCCAGTAGAGCGTCGTGAATGGGCAGGCATCGTCTCCGACTCGCTTCTTATAATCGAAGCGGCATCCACCGCAGAAGTTGCTCATCTTGTTGATGTAATTTCCACTAGAACAGTAAGGCTTTGTGCCAACAATGCCGCCGTCGCCATACTGGCTCATGCCAAGCGTGTTCGGAAGCGACACCCAGTCGACGGCATCCAGATACATCGCCATGTGCCACTCGTGAAACAGACGCGGGTGGGCGCCCCACAACTGCGCGAAGTTTCCCAGCACCATCAGACGGTGAATGTGGTGAGCATAACCATGATTGATCACATGCTGTAAGGACTGCTTCACACAGTTCATCTCTGTTTTACCGTCCCAAAAAAATGACGGCAGCTTGAGTTGGTGGTCCAAATGATTCAGTTCGATGTAATCCGGCATCTTCAGCCAATACACGCCACGAACGAATTCCCGCCACCCCAGAATCTGCCGCACAAAGCCCTCGACACTGTTGAGCGGAGCTCTGCCGGTTCGGCCAGCTTCGACGGCGGCGTCCACGCACTCACGAGGATTCAACAGTTTTAGATTGAGCGGAACCGACAATCGCGAGTGATAGAGAAACGCTTGATCAGTCCACATGGCGTCTTCCCATAACCCAAACTGCGGCAGAATATTGTCGATAAAGTTCTTTAGAAAGCTTTTCGCCTGTTGCCGTGTTACGGGCAG
>Ga0049084_10000383_pt1 | contig 17218 bp, 17 predicted proteins | sample GreLakmeON33MSRF_FD_66720 | JGI IMG/M metagenome (GOLD analysis project Ga0049084, IMG submission 66720) | Freshwater lentic microbial communities from great Laurentian Lakes, MI, USA - Great Lakes metaG ON33MSRF | ecosystem: Environmental > Aquatic > Freshwater > Lake | place: Great Lakes... | reverse complement strand
GGGCAGTGAAGGCGCCGACCGCTTTTTCCGCGCCTACCTGGTGGCCTACACCTTCTGGGCCGGCGTGGCGCTCGGCAGCCTCGCGCTGTTGATGGTGAATCACCTCACCGGCGGCGCCTGGGGCATCGTGCTGCGGCGGCCGTTGGAAGCGGCGGTCCGCACCATCCCGTTCCTGGCAGTGTTATTCCTGCCGATCGCCTTCGGCCTGCACTCGCTCTACGAGTGGACCCACGAGAGCGCGAAGACCGATCCGTTGCTGATGCTGAAGGCCGGCTACCTGAACACGCCGTTCTTTCTTGCCCGCCAGGTGATCTACTTCGCTATCTGGTCGGCAATCGGTTACCTGCTGACCTCTTGGTCGGCCGAGCAGGACCGCACCGGTGATCCGGCCATCGCGGGCAAGATGGAGCGGCTCTCGGGCGGCGGCCTGGTCGTGTACTTCCTGACGATCACCTTCGCCATGGTTGACTGGACGATGTCGGTCAACCCGCATTGGTTCTCGACCATCTGGGGCCTGCTCTACATCGGTGGCCAGGGCCTGTCGGCGTTCGCGTTCTGCATCATGGTGCTGGTGATGCTGTCGCAGACCGCGCCGTTGAACAAGGTGCTGAGCACGCACCACTTCCACGACCTGGGCAAGTTCCTGTTCGCGTTCCTGATGCTGTGGGCGTACCTGTCGTTCTCGCAGCTGCTGATCATCTGGTCGGCCAACCTCCCGGAAGAAATTCCGCACTACATCATCCGCTGGGAAACCAGCTGGCGCTACCTGAGCGCTTTCATCATCATCGGGCACTTCATCGTGCCCTACGCGCTGCTGCTGTCGCGCGACCTGAAGAAGAATGCCGGCAAGCTGAAGGTGGTCGCGATCTGGATCATCTTCGCCCGCCTCGCCGACTACTACTGGCACGTCGCCCCCGAGTTCTACCACGACGGCATGAGCCTCAGCCTGTTGGACGTTGCGCTGCCGCTGGCGCTCGGCGGGATTTTCATTTCGATCTTCGTGTCACAGCTGTCCGCGCGCTCGCTGCTGCCCGTCAACGACGCCGGGCTGGAGAAGGCACTGACCCATCATGTCCACTAACGAGCACCCGACCGAACACGACCTCGAGTACGGGCCGACGCCGCCCGGCGCCAAGTACGAGCACACCGACATCGACGCGTCGGTCGGCTACCAATTCGCGCTGTGGCTGACTGTCGCGATGGTGATTTCTGTGGCGATTATCTACGGGTCGTTCTGGTTCTTCGAAAACCAGAGCACGAACGCTGACGCCGTGGCGCAGAAGTATCCGCTCGCGGTCGGCCAGGTCAAGACGCCGCCCCTGCCGAACCTGCAGACGCAGCCCTTCAAGGACGTCTACCTGCTGCGCCAGGCCGAGGCCGAGAAGCTGGACAGCTATGGCTGGGTCGACAAGGAAGGTGGCATCACGCGCCTGCCGATCGATCGCGCCATGGAAGTGTTGCTGGAGCGCGGCCTGCCGGCGCGCGCCAATGGCGGCACTGGCCTGAATGTGGTGACGCAAGACAGTTCGGCCGGTCGCACGATCGGCCCGAGATAGTCGACGGGTGCTGAGAGGTTCTGAACGGTGCTGACAGGTTCGAGACGGCGAACGGCGATGGCGATGATGAGCGCGGTGGCGCTCATGACGGCCGTCGTGTCGGCGCAGGGCGAGGCGCCGGGGATTCGTCCCGCGGCGGCGTTGCCGTCGAACCAGGTGCCCGGCGTGCTGGGCAAGGTGGCATTCGAGCAGCACCTCAACGAGCAGTTGCCGTTGGACCTGCCGTTCACCGACGAATCAGGCCAGGCCGTGAAGCTGGGCGATTATTTCGGCCGCAAGCCGGTGGTGCTGGCGTTCGTGTATTACGAGTGCCCGATGTTGTGCACGCAGGTGCTGAACGGCCTCGAGAGTGCGCTGCGGGTGATCGACGAGAGCATCGGCAAGGAATTCGACGTCGTCACGGTCAGCTTCGACGCGCGCGAGACGCCGGTGCTGGCCGCCGCGAAGAAGCAGGCGTACCTCGACCGCTACAAGCGCCCCGAGGCCGCGCAGGGCTGGCATTTCCTGACCGGCAGCCAGGCGTCGATTGACGCGCTGACCAAGGCGGCCGGGTTCAGCTTCAGCTGGGACGAGCCGTCGCAGCAGTTCGCGCACGCCAGCGGCATCATCGTCGCGACGCCGGAAGGCAAGCTGTCGCGTTACTTCTTCGGCATCGACTACTCACCTCGCGACATCAAGTTTGCGTTAATCGAGTCGTCAGCCGGCAAGATCGGGTCGCTGGCCGATCAATTGTTGCTCTACTGCTATCACTACGATCCGGTGGCGGGCAATTACGGCTTCGTCGCGATGCGGGCCGTTCGGGTTGGTGGCGCCGTCACGCTGGTGGCGCTGTTTGGATTCATGTTCGTGTCGATTCGGCGCGACAATCGCGCGACCGGACACTAGCTAATGAAAATATTCGGCATTCCCATATTTCCGGAACAGGCTTCGACGTTCGCCGCGGACGTCGACGCGTTGTATTTCTTCGTGCTCGCCACCTGCGCCTTCTTTGCGATCGGCGTGGCGGTAGCGGTGATCTACTTTGGCATCCGCTATCACAAGAAACACGACGGCGAAATCGGCGCCCGCATCGAGGGCAGCCTGCCGCTCGAGCTGCTGTGGAGCGTCATTCCCACGATCATCGCGATGGTGATGTTCGGCTGGGGCGCGTCGGTCTTCTATCACCTGCGCCGTCCGCCCGCCGAGGCGATGCACATTTACGCCGTCGGCAAGCAGTGGATGTGGAAGTTCCAGCACCTCGAAGGCCAGCGCGAAATCAACGAGCTGCACATCCCGGCCGGCCGGCCGATCAAGATCACGATCAGCTCCGAAGACGTGCTGCACAGCCTGTTTTTCCCGGCCTTCCGCACCAAGATGGACGCCATCCCGGGCCGCTATACCGAACTCTGGTTCGAGGCGCAGACGCCGGGCGAGTACCACATCTTCTGCACCGAGTACTGCGGCACCAACCACTCCGGCATGATTGGCACCGTCAAGGTGCTCGAGCCGGCGCAATACCAGGCCTGGCTGCAGGGCGGCAGCATGGAAGGCACGCTGGCGCAGCGCGGCGCCAAGCTGTTTAACGACCTCGCCTGCTCGACTTGCCACCTCGACACCGGCCAGGGCCGCGGTCCGTCGCTCAAGGACATTCTTGGCAAGACCGTGGACCTGCAGGATGGCTCGTCCGCGATCGTCGATGAAGGCTACCTGCGCGAGTCGATCCTCAACTCGCAAGCCAAGATCGTGAAGGGCTTCCAGCCGCTGATGCCGACCTTCCAGGGCCTGATCAGCGAAGAGAACCTGGTCGCGCTGATCGAACACCTCAAGTCACTGTCACCCAATGCGACCACGGCAGCCGCCCCCGCCACGGGCGCCGCCGCCGCCACGCCACAGCCGGCCGCCGCCGCGGTTGAGAAGAAGTAAGCCATGTTGGACCAGCTCAAGATGCCGGCGCGCAACTATCTGAACAACGGTCACGGCCTCGCCTCGTGGCTGTTGACCAAGGACCACAAGCGGATCGCGATCATGTATTTGATCTCGATCTCGGTGATGTTCTTCCTGGGCGGCCTGTTCGCCGTCGGCATCCGCCTCGAACTGGCAACCCCGGCGGGCGACTTCGTCCAGGCCGGCACGTACAACAAGTTCTTCACCGCGCACGGCGTGATCATGGTGTTCTTCTTCCTGATCCCGTCGATTCCGGCGGTGCTCGGCAACTTCCTGATCCCACCGATGATTGGCGCGAAGGACCTGGCCTTTCCGCGCATCAACCTGATCAGTCTTTATATCTACTGGATTGGCGGCGTCTTCACGCTCTACGCCATGCTTTCCGGCGGCGTCGACACCGGCTGGACGTTCTACACCCCGTATAGCGCCACCGGCTCGAACAGCAATGTCGTGCCGGTCGCCCTCGGCATCTTCATTGCCGGCTTCTCATCGATTCTCACCGGCCTGAACTTCATCGTCACCATCCACCGCATGCGCGCCCCAGGCATGACGTGGTTCCGCCTGCCGCTGTTTGTGTGGGCGCACTATGCCACCAGCCTGGTGCAGGTGCTCGGCACGCCGGTGATCGCCATCACGATCGTGATGCTGGCGGTCGAACGCGGTCTGGGCTTTGGCATCTTCGACCCCTCTCGCGGCGGCGATCCGGTGCTGTTCCAGCACCTGTTCTGGTTCTATTCGCATCCGGCGGTCTACATCATGATTCTGCCCGCTCTCGGCGTGCAGAGCGAACTGATCTCGACCTTCTCGCGCAAGACCATCTTCGGCTACAGCTTCGTGGCCTTCTCGTCGGTGGCGATTGCGGTGTTCGGCTTCATCGTGTGGGCGCACCACATGTTCGTGTCCGGCATCTCGACCTACGCCGCGATGGTGTTCTCGTTCCTCAGCTTCTCGGTCGCCATCCCCTCGGCGCTCAAGGTCTTCAACTGGGCGGCGACGCTCTACAAGGGCGCCATCTCGTTCGAGACGCCGATGCTCTATGCCTACGGCTTCATGGGCCTGTTTACCATCGGTGGCCTGACCGGGTTGTTCCTGGCCACCCTCGGCATGGACATCCACCTGCATGACACTTACTTTGTGGTCGCGCACTTCCACTACATCATGGTCGGCGGCGCGATCATGGGCTACCTGGGCGGCCTGCACTTCTGGTGGCCGAAGATCACCGGCCGGATGTATTCCGAGTTCTTCTCGCGGATTGCCGCGATCCTGGTGTTTGTCGGCTTCAACCTGACGTTCTTCCCCCAGTTCGTGGTCGGCTACCTCGGCATGCCGCGCCGCTACCACTCGTATCCGGACGAGATGCAGGTGCTCAACGTGTTGTCGTCGGCGGGTGCCAGTGTGCTCGGCCTCGGCTATCTCCTACCGGCGATCTACCTGGTGTGGTCGCTGAAGAAGGGTGAAGTCGCCGGCCCGAACCCATGGGGCGCCTCGGGCCTTGAGTGGCAGACCCAGTCACCGCCGCTGACCGAGAACTTCGTCGAGGTCCCGATCGTCGACCGCGAGCCCTACGAGTACGAGCACGTCGCCGCCAAGGAGAAGCATCTTGTCTAACGTGGCAGCGCACGCGGACGATCGCGGTCACGCGCACGCACACCATCCGGCGCTGCAGCACCACTTCGACACGATGGCGCAGCAGAAAGAAGCTGCCGTCGTTGGGATGTGGGTGTTCCTGTTGACCGAAATCCTGTTCTTTGGCGGCCTGTTCGCGGCCTACATGGTTTACCGCATCTGGTACTTCGATGCGTTCGCCGAAGCCAGCCGTTCGCTCAGCCTGTTCTGGGGCGGCCTCAACACCGCGGTGCTGATCGGCAGCTCGTTGACCATGGCCATGGCGGTGCGCTGTGCGCAGACCAACAAGCGCACGGCGACCGTGAACTGGCTGATCCTGACAATGATTCTTGGCGCCGTGTTCCTGGGCGTGAAGGTCATCGAGTACGCCGACAAGTTCGAACACCACCACGTGCCCGGCTACAACTTCCAGTGGGCGGCGGCGCATGAAGCGCCCGCGGCCGGCGAGCACGCGGTCGCCGCCAGCGAAGGCGCGGCGGCGGCAGAAGGCCACCGCGAGTTGTCGCTGACGCCGGCTCAGCTGCAGTTGACGACGCAGATTTACTTCAGCCTGTATTTCACGATGACCGGGCTGCACGCGCTCCACATGATCATCGGCATCGGCATCATGCTGGTCATCACGAGGATGGCCTACAAGGGCAAGTTCGACCAGGAGTACTACACCCCGGTCGAGATGGCCGGCTTGTACTGGCACTTCGTCGACATCGTCTGGATCTTCCTGTTCCCGCTGCTGTACCTCGTCGAGAGGCACGTCTAATGTCTGGACACGTTTCCCCGATCAGCCTCTACATCACCATCTTCATGGCGTTGATGGTGCTTACTGTTGCCACGGTCGGCGCGGCCTTCGTCGACCTCGGCCAGTTCAACTTCCTGGTCGCGATGATCATCGCCGGCTTCAAGGCGACGCTGGTCATCTGGTACTTCATGCACGTGAAGTACGCGAGCAAGCTGACTAAGCTGACGGTAGCCACCGGCATTTTCTTCCTGGCGATTCTGCTGGGATTGTTCCTGGTCGACTACGGTTCGAAGGCGTTTACGCAAATGCCGCCGTTTCTCAGCTAGGCAGAACGAAGTAGTAGCGGCGGCACCGAAGTGCCGCCCTCCTGGCCTCGCTACAGGCGCGCAAAGACGTTGAGGCGCGCCTCGTCCCCCGCGACATTTTCCATCTGCACCGCTGAGACCCCGATCTCGGCGAAGGCGTGCAGGAGCCATCGCCGATCAAACCTGGCTTCAGGCACCGCCAGAATCGCGACCGCATGGGTGGCCTTGGCGGCCATCCGCGCCAGCACGCCACGGGCGTAGTCCACGTCCGGGAACGACCCGAACGCCCTGCACACCACCACCTGCCACGGCTGGGTTGGATCGAGCTCCGTCAGGAAGCTGGTGGTGAAGTGGCCAGCCGGCATGGCAGTCCTGGCCCTGGCCACTAACGCCGGATCAGCATCGAGTCCGCCGACGATGAAGCCGTTGTCGTGCAAGGGGACGAGAAACTCGCCGGCGCCGCAGGCGACTTCGAAAACCTCGGTGCCTGGCCCGATGTCCAGGGTCTCGGCGAGGTATTCAGCAGAGTCCAAACTACTTCTTGTCGAGTGAAGCCAGATCGATGGTGGCGGTCTCGATCTGTAGCGAGGCGACCCTGGTGCCGGCCGGCACCCGAAAAGGAAACGCGCACTCGTAAGCGGGCAGCGAGCCTGGATCGATAATCGCCACTGAGGTGTTGTAGGCCTTGCCGGTGCTGTCGGTCATCACCGGTTTCTTGACGATGGTCTCCTTGAACGCGGGCGTGACCTTGAAGGCGAGGGTGACAATGGCGAATTCCTCGCCGCCTCGGGCATTGCCGCGCTGGCTGTTGGTACCGGGCGGGCAATCGAGAAGCGGCACGTTTTGTGCGCGCGCCACGCCGAGCAGCGTGATCTCGAGGCCTTTGTGGTTGGTGGGTTTGCCTGTCTGCCCAGCGGTGGTTGCCACCAGGCAGACAGCAAAGATCATGGTCAGGAACGGTCTATTCAAGCCCCAAGCCTCAAGCTTTTTACAGCGGTGCGTCTGGATTCGCCAGCGTGCGCCACATGTGCGCGCTCGGGCTGTTGTCGTTGCCGAGGCCTTCCTTCGGACTCTTGAAGTGGCGGCCGATGATGTCCGTAAACGGCTCGATCGACACCTTGGCGTTGGGGTCGAAGGCGTAGAGGTCGTTGACCGTCACCATGCGCGGCTCGATGTACCACTTGTGGTTGCGGAGCATCTTGTAGGTCGCCTCGATGTGTGGCGGCGGCGTGTAGTCCTGGCCGAAGATTCGGTAATACAGGTCCGGGTATTCGTAGCCGGCATCGGCGTCGGCGTAGAACCGCAGCGCCTGGTGATAACGAATGCCAAAGGCGGATTTCTCCGGGATGTACGGCTCGAACAACTGCGCGCCCCACCAGCCGTGATCCGATTTCATCAGCGCCTGGGCGCAGTCATGCAGCAGGCAGGCCAGGATGATCTCTTCCGACATGCCGGTCTTCAAGGCGCGGGTCGCGCTCTGCAGCACGTGATTGGCGGGCGCAAAGCGGAGGCGGAAGAAATCCTGCAGGGTCGGATTCTTCGGCATCGCTTCGAGCTTCTTGACGTTCCCACGGGTGTTCACAAAGACGTTGCCGGTGCCGCGGCGGTAGTTGCGCGTTTCGATCTGCGCCTCGAGCTCGGCGACGGTGGGGAACTTCTCGGGGGCGGCACCTTGGCCGGCGGCGGCCTGTTGGTCCAGACTGTCCTCCATCCAGTGCTCAAGGGCGTCGGCTTTGGCCTCCGAATCCATCAGGCTGACGGCCGCGGTACCACCGAGACTGGCGATGAAGGCTCTGCGATCGATTTCCATAGTGTCTCCCCGGCAAACGATAGACCCATTAGGGTGGGGGTGCAACCCTATTTCACCCCTTGGACTCCCTCGCCTTGGCGACAGGAGCCCCCGCCGACAGTTCGGCCAGCCACTTCCGGGCGAATTCGCGCGCCGCGTCGGTCGCGGATTTACCGGCGCGGAAGCACATTTTCCACTCGCTGGGCCTGGCTTCCAACCCTGGGTCGGCGAACTTCTGCACCTTGCCCTGTTCGACCAGCCTGGCCGAGAAGTCCAGGTTGTTGGTCGTGTCGAGGAACTGCCGCAGCCGCATGGCCACCAGCGCCCGCGGGTCGGCCGGGAACATGGTGTTGAATTCCTTGGTTGCGGCGGCATGGCCGGCGACCTGCTCGGCGCGCTGGCCCTTGAGCATGGTCTCCATTTCGGCGCGCTGCGGGCCCTTCTCCATCTCGGTGAAGCGCGCCCGCATGGCTTCGAAGCCTTCTTCGAGTGTCGCCTTCTGCTCAGGCGTAATGGCATCGTCCACGAACTGCTTGCGGAGGGCTTCGACCTGCTGTTCGAAGCCGACGCGCTGCTTGGCCAGCACCTGGTCGGCGGTTTGTTCCAGGGGCAGTGGATCGGGTCCGTTGGCTTCGCGATGGTCGGCGTAGCGGCGCTTGAACTCATCGCTCTCGACAAACGCGCGTGCCAGCGTGGTCGCCGCGGCCACCATGGCCGCACGCGCCTGCGGCGGGGCGGCGGTGAACACCTCGGCCTTGCCGGCGAGCGACACTGCGCCGGCCATGAACGAATCGAACACCGCTTCTTTCGCCCTGCCTTCGGTGATGCCGAGTTGCGTGGTGACGGCCTGGGCAGTGAGAGTCGCGCCGACGGTGCCGGCGACCAGGATGCCAACGAGGGCGCTGCGATTCATGCCGTAAGAATACCCGAGGGTGAGACCCTGTTCGCCTTCATCTTCACCACGTTCATTCTCTTCAGCTGGCTCTAGTCGCAGCCACGTCTGCGACAGCCTAGCGCGCCGGCTTCGACTGCACCGTCACCCGGTGGCCGCGGATCTGGGTTCGCTTCAGGGCTGTGACGACCCGTTCCGCCAGCTCGGCCGGAATTTCCACCAGCGAGTAATCGTCGTGCACCTTGATGGCGCCGATCACCCCTGACGGGATCTTTGCCTCGCCGGCGATGGCGCCCACCAGGTCGGCGGGCCGCACGCTCTCGTCCTTGCCGACGCTGATGCGCAACACCATCATCGGGCCTTCATCGCGCGACTCCCGAGGTTCGCGCGACGGGCGCGACTCGCGCTGATAGCCGCGCTCGCCGCGGTCGTCTCGCGACGGACCGTCGTACGAGCGGGGTTGACGCTCATCGGCCACCGGAATGTCGGCCACCACCGTCTTGTCGGCGCTGTCGTTGGCCATCGCCACCGCGGCGGCGGCGATGTCGATCATCTCGAATTCCTGGGCGAGTGACTCGACCAGTTCCCTGGTGTCGTCGAGGCCGCCGGCCGTGATGCGTTCGCGGATCGCATCCTTGGCCGCTTCGAGCCGGCGCTTACGCAAGTCGGCTTCGGTTGGCAGCTTGCCAATCTCGACGCGCTGCTTGGTCAGGCGTTCGGCGTACTGAAGAAAGCGCTGCTCGCGCGGTGCGCACAGCGTGATCGCAACGCCTTCGCGCCCAATCCGGCCGGTGCGGCCGATGCGATGCACGTAGACCTCGGGGGCGGTCGGCAGGTCGTAGTTGATCACGTGCGAGACGTGATCGATGTCGAGGCCGCGGGCGGCCACGTCGGTGGCGACCAGGATGTCGGCCTTCTCGCTGCGGAACAGTTGCATCACGCGGTCGCGCTGCTTCTGCATCATGCCGCCGTGCAGCGCCTGCGCGCCATAGCCGTGGGCGTTCAGCGTGTCGGTGAGCTCATCCACCTCAAGGCGGGTGCGGCAGAAGATGATCGCCGACTTGGGGCTTTCGAAGTCGAGGATGCGGCTGAGCGCGCCGGTCTTCTGTCCGCGTCCGACGATGTAGGCGACCTGGCGAACCTGGGGCAGCTTCCCCGGGGCGCGCTTCTCTTGCGCGATCTGCACCTTCTTCGGGGTCTTGAGGTGCTTGCCGGCAATCGAGAGAATGCGCGGCGCAAACGTCGCCGCGAAGAGCGCCGTCTGTCGCGTCCCCGGTGTTTCGGCGACGATCAGATCGATGTCTTCCGAGAAGCCCATGTCGAGCATCTCGTCGGCTTCGTCGAGCACCAGCATTTCGACCGCAGCGAGATTCAGCGTTTGCCGGCGCAGGTGATCGAGCACGCGGCCGGGTGTCCCGACCACGACCTCCGCGCCGCGACGCAGCGCGCGGATCTGGTGATCCATCGGCGCGCCACCGTAGACCGGGACGACGTTCAGGTTCGAGCCCTTGGCGTACTTGTGTAGGGCTTCGGCGACCTGCATCGCGAGTTCGCGCGTCGGCACCAGCACCAGCGCGCGGGCCTTGCCGCGATTGGTCTTGGTGTCTTCCGACAGCTTGTTGAGCAGCGGCAGCGCGAAGGCCGCCGTCTTGCCCGTGCCGGTGGCCGCCTGGCCGAGCATGTCGTGACCGGCCAGCAGTACCGGGATGGCTTCACGCTGAATCGGCGTGGGTTCTTCGTAACCGAGGGCGGACACCGCGGCGACCAGCGGAGCGGCGAGTCCGAGCGAGGCGAAACCGGACGTGTCGCCGGCGGATGGGGTCTTCATGTGAATTGTTCTCTGTCTTCTGTTTGTCGATTAAGAAAGTTGCCTGTCGGTCATTGCTGTCGGCAGTTGGCCGCCAGCCAATCCGCGTAGCCCGATTCCGTGAGTTCGCCGGCGGCCAATGCCAGCGTCTGAATGGTGGCGTCCACTTCCGACGCCATGAAGGTGTCTCCGTTTCGCTCGAGGAACATGATGGCGATCGTGAAGCCCGTCCGCTTGTTTCCATCGACGAACGGATGGTTCTTCACGATCCCGAACGCATACGCCGCAGCCAATTCGAAGTTCGATGGTTGGCCGTCGGCCAGCAGGTTCTCCGGCCGGGCAAGGGCGGAGTCGCGCAGGCCGCTGTCACGAACGCCTGGAGCGCCGCCAAAATCCGACAACAGCCGCTCGTGGGTGGCGAGCACCGCCTCCCGGAGCAGCCATACCGGCGCCATCATTTCGCTAGTTCGCGCAGGGTGTTACGGTAGCGCTGGATCACGCTTTCGGCTGCTTCCATCTGCTTCTTGAACTCGTCGTTTGACGGACCCACACGCAGGCTACCGTCGACCGTTTCGGTCACGCAGATGGTGTCTCCTTCGCCAACCTTGAGGTGGTTCAGCACTTCTTTCGGAAGCACCACGCCCACCGAGTTGCCGATCTTTCGGAGTTTGAGCGCGACGACCATGCGGTCATTGTATCAACAAATGTTATAACGCGTAAGGACTAGCCGCTGGCGCGGCATATTACCTATCATTATCAAATAACAAGTTTTATAATGCACGGCATGAACCGCGACGCGGCCGGGCTCCTGCAGTCGTACCTGGGCACCTTCCCCTGCGTCGCCCTGCTCGGCGTCCGTCAGTGCGGCAAGACCACGTTGCTCGAGACCCTGCCGCGGCAGTGGAAGCGGTTCGACCTGGAGCGACGCGCCGACCACACCGTCATCGCCGCCGACCCGGATACCTTCTTCCGCCTCAATCCTCGGCAGGTGGCGATCGACGAGGCCCAGATTCTTCCCGGCATTTTTCCGGCCTTGCGGGTAGCGATTGACGAACACCGCCACGAAAAGGGCCGGTTCGTCATTACCGGTTCCAGTTCACCCGCCCTGCTGCACTCGATCTCCGAAAGCCTCGCCGGCCGGGTCGGGATCATCGAGATGGCGCCGTTCTCCTGGGCGGAAGTCACCGAAACCACCGGGCGCGATTCCTTCCTGGAACGACTCCTGGTCCGCCGAGCGCCACCAGCGGAACTGATCGAGAACTTGAAGCCACGAGGTGAGCTGTCCCTGGCTCACGACTACTGGTTTCGCGGCGGCTTTCCCGAACCGTGGCTGAATCCCGGCGACCGGTTTCGCGCCCACTGGATTGAGCAGTACCTGCAGACCTACTTGTTTCGCGACATCAAGCGGTTGTTTCCCGGCCTGGACGATATTCGATTCCGGCGGTTCCTGGAGATGCTGGGAGGACTCTCGGGGCGGATCCTGAACTACGCCGACGTTGCCCGAGCGCTCGGCGTATCGCAACCGACGGCACGCGACTACTTTGCCATCGCCCACGGCACCTTCGTCTGGCGCACCATTCCCGCCTATACCCGCGACGTCGTCAAGCGCGTCGTCAAGCACCCTCGCGGCTATCTGCGCGATAGCGGACTGCTGCATGCGCTACTGCGCGTACCCGATACCGACGCGCTGTTAAGTCACCCTCAGATGGGCGCCTCGTGGGAGGGCATGGTGGTGGAAGAGATTCTGCGTCAACTGACCGCGCTCGGCGCGGCCCATGACTACTCCTACTACCGAACCGGCGCCGGGGCCGAAGTGGACCTGGTCGTGGAAGGGAGCTTCGGCCGGGTCGCCATCGAAATCAAGCATGGCTCCGCGGTCGATGCCCGCGGCCTGAGGCCGCTGCGCGATTTCGTCGATGGTCACAAGGCGCGGCTCGGCATCGTCGTGAACAACGACACCGTCGCGAGGCAGTACGACGAGAACCTCATCGGCTTGCCATTCACCTGCCTCTAGTCCGCGCTCAGCGCGGCCCCTCGGACCGGCCAAATCCGGTCGCAACAGCCAGTACGACGATCACCAGGAGACCCCACGAGTAGAAGTTGTGGAATCCGGCGTCGAAAGCCGAGATCCGCGGCATGCCCAAGGCGACGCCCGAAGCGGTGGCGTTGGACGACAGAATAGTGGGCAGGAAGTACGGCAGCAGAAACGGCCAGATGCAGACCGTCAGGTCAAGGAGATTGGCGCGGCGATACGCGCCGATCCCGGCTCGGGCGCCGGTCGCGCTGGCCAACGGACCCACGGCGAGGATGGCCACCACGCTGTGCGTGGTCAGCAGCACCGCCGCCGAGACCGTGGCGACAATCCACGATTCGGCGCGCGCGGCGCTTGTCGAACGACCGGCGGTCGAGACCATTCGGGCCAGGGTTCCGGTGGCTTCAAACCCCGCCACCAGCGCGACCAGCAACAGCGTGAAGATCGACACGCCGACGCCTCGCTCGAGGCCGTCGATCACCAGGCTGCGCGCGGTGAAGCTGCCTGCCTCAAAGCGCATCAACTGCTCGGGCCGCAGCAAGCCCAGGGCGAGGCCCAGCGCAATGGCGCCAACGGCGCCCGCGATCAGCGACTCGACCAGGTGCCGCTTGAGCAGCAACAAACCGATCACCATGACCGGGATCAGGATCATGGGCAGGCCGTCTGGCCGTCCGACCGCGGCGGCCAGCGCGCTGGCGGTCACCCCATCCGCGCCGCCACCAATCGCCGCATATGTCACGAGCGCCACCAATGCCGCCGGCAGCACGTACTTCAGTCGCGCCCGCACGGTTCCGGCGATGTCCGCATTCTGCGTGCCGGCCGAGGCGATGGTGGTGTCGGAGATCGGCGAGATGCTGTCGCCAAACGTCGCGCCGCCGAGGATAGCGCCGATCAGCATGGCCGGATCCGCGCCGGTCGCGGCGCCAGCCGGATAGAGCAGCGGTCCGCCGATGATGATGGTGCCGAAGCTCGTGCCGGTGGACGTCGCCACCAGGCAACAGACGACAAACGCCGCGGCGACGTAGCCGCCACCGCTGACGCCCCCGCTGCGCGCCATCCAGATCAAGGCCTCGACGAACCCGCTCGCGCCGAGCAGCGTGCTCAACACCCCGGCCAGCAGCCACGCCATGATCATCAGCATGACGATCGGCTGGGCCATGCCGGCGAGCAGCGCGTCACAATAGCGATGGCGATCGCGCGCCAGGGCAATGCCGGTCGCCATTGCCGCCAACAGGATCGGCCAGAACCCACGCTCGTCGGGCGCGCCCATCAGCGCGAGCCATCCCACCCCTGTGAGAAAAACGGCAAATGGCGCGAGGGCACCGACAACGCCACCGCGCATCACGACGCTGGGGCGTCCGCCTTTAGGCGGACCATCAAGAGCCGATTCCGGCATCGCGCTATAGTACCCGCCATGGCCGACCGTGACGACAGCTTCGAGCTGTATGACTTGCGCGTGGCAGTCATCGCCACCGACCGGCCCATGGTGTGCGGCCACACCACGGGCGACTGGTTCGAAGTGCGCGGCGAGAACCTGATGCTGCCGCCGGGGCAGGCCTTCTCGATTTACGCGCTTGCGGCCCTGTTGCCACTGTTGCCGGCGAAGCAGCGTGTCACGCACGCCAATGACTGGCTGACGACCGACACCGACATTGCCTGTCCGGATCCCAACTGCGGCGCGCGGTTTCGCATCACGAGAGTGGCGACGCGGACGTTCCGTCACAGCGACGTGACTGCCGTGCCGCTGCCGCCGGCATGAGCATCCCGCGCATCGCGATCGCGCCGGGCTACACCATTTCGCGCATCCTCAAGGGTGGCTGGCAGCTCGCTGGCGGACATGGCCCCCTCGACCGTGCCACCGCACTTGATGACATGGCGCGGTTCGTCGAAGCTGGTGTCACCACGTTCGACTGCGCCGACATCTACACCGGCGTCGAGGCGTTGATCGGAGAGTTCCTCCGCAGTCGTCACGGCAGGCCGGCGATCCAGGTGCACACCAAGTACGTGCCGGACATCGACACGTTGGCCACCTTGACGCGTCGCGATGTTGAGGCCGCGATTGATCGCTCGCTCACCCGGTTTGGCGTCGAACAACTGGACTTGGTCCAGTTTCACTGGTGGAACTACGGCGTGCCACGGTTTATCGAGGTCGCGCGCTGGCTCAATGAGTGTCGAACTGCCGGCAAGATCGCGAACCTCGGTGCCACCAACTTTGCCACGGCGCCCTTGCGCGAGATGCTGGACGCCGGCGTCCCGATCGTCAGTCACCAGGTCCAGTACTCGGTGTTGGACCGTCGACCGTCGGGGGCGATGACCGCGCTGTGCGAAGAGAAGGGCGTTCACCTGCTGTGCTACGGCGGCGTCGCCGGTGGCTTCCTGTCGGATCGCTTTCTCGATCGTCCGTCACCCGCAGAGCCACTGGATAACCGATCGCTTGTCAAGTACCGGCTGATGATCGACGAGGTTGGAGGCTGGGATCGTTTCCAGGAGATGTTGCGGGTGCTTCGCGCGATCGCCGATCGGCACGACGTCTCGATCAGCGCCGTCGCCCTGCGCTGGGTACTGGATCAGCCGCGCGTCGCCGGCGCCATCGTCGGCGCCCGCCACGCGGGCCACATCGCTGATTTGTGCCGCGTCGCGTCACTCACACTGACATCAACCGACCGCGCCGACATTGCCCTCGCGCAGGACGCATCAGCTGGCCCATCTGGAGATGTCTACGAGCTCGAGCGGGTGCCCGGAGGCGTCCACGGTGCCATCATGCGATACACGCTGAACGCGTGAGGCAGTGTGCGAAATCTGTCCCCAATCATCCCAAAGTGTGATTTTCTTGACCTGACCCCAATGAGAATCACCCGCATCCTGGCGTATCGCGTCGACCTGCCGCTCCACGAGACCACCTACAAGTGGTCAGGCGGCAAGTCGGTGACCGTGTTTGATTCCACCGTCGTGCGCGTCGAGACCGATGCCGGCATCGTCGGGCATGGCGAGGTCTGTCCGCTGGGGCCATTCTATCTGCCCGCCTACGCCGAGGGCGTGCGGTCGGGGATCCGGGAGCTTGGGCCCCACCTGATTGGCGCCGATCCGCGCCAACTGACCAAACTGAATGGCGTGATGGACGCGGCCCTGAAGGGGCACGCCTACGTCAAGAGCGGCATCGACATCGCCTGCTGGGACATCCTGGGGCAGTTCGCGGGCCTTCCCGTGTGCGAGCTGCTGGGTGGACGCTACGGCGACGACTTCCACCTGTATCGCGCCATCTCGCAGGAGTCGCCCGACGCGATGGCCGCTCGCGTCGCCGCCTATCGCGCCGAAGGATATCGCCGCTTCCAGCTCAAGGTCGGCGGCGATCCCGATGTCGACATCGCCCGCATCCATGCCGTGGCCGCCGTGCTGCAACCAGGCGACCGCCTGATCGCCGACGCCAACACCGGCTGGACCCAGCACGAGGCCATGCGCGTGGTGAAGGGCGTGCGCGACGTCGACGTCTATCTCGAGCAGCCGTGCCTCTCCTACGAGGAGTGCCTGAGCGTCCGCCGGCATACGAATCATCCCTTCGTGCTGGACGAGAATATCGACGGTCTCGATGTCCTGCTGCGCGCGCGTGCCGATCTCGCGATGGACGTCGTCAACCTGAAGATCAGCAAGTTCGGCGGGCTGACCAAGACGCGCCAGGCTCGCGACCTGTGCGCGAGCATGGGTGTGGCCATGACCATCGAAGACAGTTGGGGCGGCGACATCGTCACCGCCGCGATCGCGCACCTGGCGCACAGCACGCCAACGCCGCTGCTGTTCACGAGCACCGACTTCAACAGCTACGTCACCGTGTCAATCGCCGAGGGCGCGCCACAGCGCGTGAACGGCCGGCTCGCGGCGTCGACGAAGCCGGGCCTCGGCATCACGCCCCGCCTGAATGTGCTCGGCGCGCCGGTGGTGGTTGTGGAGTGAGCAGGTAGGCCAGGAGGCGGCCTAGGCGATTCTCAGAGCGACGATTGGGTCGACCGTGGTCGCCCGCCCGCACCGCCGCGCTCGATGTCACCGTGCCACCGGTAGAGCTGCGGGCTACTCGCCGGCGCAGATTCGTGCCCTGGCCTCGGCGTACTCGCGCTTGAAGCGAGCGACTAGTGCCGCTGCAGGCACCACCTCGCGGATTGCGCCGATGCCCTGCCCGCAACCCCAGATGTCTTTCCAAGCCTTCGCGGCGGCATCACCGTCACCGCTGGCGAAGTTCATCTGGCTGGGGTCGCTCTGCGGCAGGTTGTCCGGGTCGATGCCGGCGTTCCTGATGCTGCTCTTGAGGTAGTTGCCGTGCACGCCGGTGTAGAAGTTGCTGTAGACGATGTCGTCCGAATTGGACTCGGTGATCATCTGTTTGTAACCCGCCACCGCGCGGGCTTCATCGGTGGCGATGAAGGCCGAGCCGATGTAGGCGAAGTCCGCTCCGATGGCCTGCGCCGCCAGAATGGCACCGCCCGACGAGATGGCGCCCGCCAGCGCCAGCGGGCCGCCGAACCACTCGCGAATTTCCGCGACCATCGCGAACGGGCTCTTG
>Ga0049084_10000382_pt1 | contig 17248 bp, 15 predicted proteins | sample GreLakmeON33MSRF_FD_66720 | JGI IMG/M metagenome (GOLD analysis project Ga0049084, IMG submission 66720) | Freshwater lentic microbial communities from great Laurentian Lakes, MI, USA - Great Lakes metaG ON33MSRF | ecosystem: Environmental > Aquatic > Freshwater > Lake | place: Great Lakes... | reverse complement strand
ATTGCCCGTAGGACTGGTGGAGTAACTCGTCTTTGAACGGGCCCCATTTGTCGCTCGTCACCCAGACCTGGCCGCCGCCGGAGTTGTCGTATTCTTTGTGCAGCCAGGTAAGCGGGGGGATGAACGTGTCGGCCACTTCCTTGGAAATCTGAGAGTTGATGACGCCGTGGAAGCCGCCGGGCTTGATCCAGTTGACCGGCGTGGCCGGAACCCAGGTGCCCTCGTTGTCGCTGGTCGTCACCTGGCCGTCTGCGCTGACGCCGATGCCGTTCGGCGCGCGGACACCGCGGGCAAAAATTTCAAACTTCTTGCCGTCCTTGCTCACTTTGAAAATGCAGCCGGAATGGGCGCAGACTTCGCCGTTGCCGCCGCCGCCGCCGAAACCGCGTCCGCCGCCTTTGACCGGGTTGGCCTTGGCGTAATAGAAGTTGCCGGCCGCGTCGGTCTGGAGGTCGAAGACGAATTCATGAAAGCCCTCGGTGGACATGACCGCGTTGTTGAAGTTCTCGTAGTAGTCGGCCTCCCCGTCCTTGTTGAAGTCGTGATAGCGGGTGATGCCGTCCCGGCCGCTGGTGTAGATCACGTCGTCCACGATGACCAGGCCGAGCGATTCGAACTGTCCGGAGGCGAAGCGGGTCCAGGTCAGCTTCTCCAGCGTGTCATTGATGCCGGAGACGATCCAGATGTCGCCATCATGCGTGCAGAGCGCGGCGCGCTGGCCGTCGGCGAAAAAGTCCACGCCGGCGAAACGCACGCGGCGGTTCCAGGGGTTGGGCACGGGACAGGTGATGGCGTCGGTGACGTAGGCACCGTCCGGGGTCTTGCTGGTGTTGAGCACGCCGTTGGTCTGGACGGTCTGTGTCCAGATGCGCGGGCCGCCCTTGGCGTAGGCGACGAGTTCGGGTTTGCCGCCGAGCAGGCCGGCGAATTTGGCGAGGTTCTCCGCTTCGCCTTTCCAGATGGTCACCTTGAAGGTCGCGGCGGGCGTGCCCTTGGCGATCTTGAGGAGGACGCGGGCCGTGTCGGCCACGGCGAGGGTCACGCCCTTAGGCGCGTTGCCGAGGGCGATGGCGGTGACGTTGGTGCCGGCGGTGAGGGTGATGGTGTTGCCGTCCGTCTTGGCCGTGGCGCCATCGACTTCGGCGAGAATGGTCGCCAGGTCCGCCTGGGCTTTCTCGGTTTGGAAGGTGCGGGTGAACGCCACCTGGCCGTCCGCCGCCGTGCTGCCGGGCTGCTCGTGAATTTTCGTTTCCAGCACCGTGTAGGCGAGGACGACGTTCATGCCGTTCACGTAGAGGCCGTCATAGCGGCACCAGCTTTCCGGCAGCGGGCCGAACGGTTCCTTGCGCGAATCCTTGAATTCGCCGTTCGCATCCGCCCAGCCGGGCATCTGCTTCATGCCGAACTTCTGCTCGCCGACAATGTGCGGATGACCGCCGTGGCTGCCGCTGAAGGCGACGCCCTGGTCGTTGAGATAGCCGCCGGTCCAGCCCGCGCCCATGCGGAGCAGGTCGGTGTCGAAGAGAACATTCGCGTCGTTGCCCACGCGGATGGCGAGGCCTTTCATGGCGATGTTCTTCGCGGGGAACTTGGCGGTGATGGCGCAGCCCTGGAACGGAAAGTCTTCCTGGTAATAGGAGTTTTTCTTGACCGCCGCCGCCGCGGGCAGCGCCAGGAGCAGGCTCAGGAGCAGGGCGGAGTTGAAGACGAGCGCGGCGCGCGCCGAGCCGCCGGTTTTAAGAGTCCAAGGTGGTGTTGAATAATACATTTTTTTATTTTTACAGGGTTGAAATCGGGGCGTCGAGCGGCAAAATCAATCCACCGGAGGTGCGGCCCGGTCTGCGGGCGGTCTGGCGCTGGCGGTCACAATGCATGTGCGCGTTTGGACAGAGCCGGGCCGGGCGAAATTCAATGAGTGCATTGGACGGCGTGCCGGCAGGGGTGCGGCGCCGGCCGGCGGAAAAATTCAGGGCCGCGCGGGCGGCTCGGATTGTTGGACCAGCGCGGCGAGGGTCCCGGCGGCGGCGGCCTGCTCGGCGTGCTGAATTTTTGTGAACTCCTTGCGGATGGCGGCGCGGGCGGGGTCGTCGTGGGTGTCGAGTTCGCGGCCCTGGCCGGTGCGGAGCGCGCGGAGGATGTCATGGCAGGTGATGGCTTCGAGCGGGCGGCCCAGCGCGTAGGCGTGCTCGACGCCGGTGACCTGTACGAGCAGCCCGGCCTTCATGAGCGTCTGCAAAATCTGCCCGGTGAGCCGCGTCGGCACGCCGAGGGCGAGGCTGATCTCGAGGCCGGTGAGCGGTTTTTCCCCGTGTTGAAAATGCCAGCCGACGAGCGTCATCACGCGCAGGGCGATGAATTCCCGGCCGAGCTGGTTGACGCTGTCGGCCTGGCGCTCCTGGAAATAGACGGCGCGGTTTTGGAAGGTGTAGGCGACCTGGGCGCCGAAGAGCAGGATCAGCCATGAAAAATAGAGGCCGATGAGAAAGACCGGCACTAGGCTCAACGGCCCGTACAGATTGGTCAGCGAGACGACGTGCGAAACGTAGAGGACGCTGAAGAGGCTGTTCAACTGCCAGAGGCTGCCGCCGATGATGCCGCCGGCCAGCGCGGCCTGCCAGCGCACGCGGGTGTTCGGCATGAGCTGGTAAAAGAACGCGAAGGCCAGGCTGAGGACGATGAACGGCCCGGCCGCGACCAGCACCGTGCCGGCCACGGGCATGCGGGCGAGCCATTGCTGGGCGGCCTGGACCTGGGTGCCGGTGTTGAGGGCGAGCGCCAGCAGCGGGATGAGCGGGCCGAGGGTGACGGTGGCCCAGTACTGGATGATGCGGGCGGCCCAGGTGCGCCCGCGGGTCACGCCCCAGATGTCGTTGAAGGTGGACTCGATGGTGATGAACATCATGATGGCGACGAAGACCAGCCCGACCATGCCGGTGGTGCCGAGCGCGCCGCCGCTGATTTTGTCGATGAACTGCCGGATGCTCTTCACGACCTGCTGGCGGCTGGACTGCTCCGTGCCGGCCTTGGGCACGAGATCAAGCTGCGGGGCGACGGTCTCGACCAGCTTCTCGATCATCTCCTCGATCGGTTTGCCGTCCTTGGTTTTCAGCACGCTGGTCGAGACGCTGACCGCCACGGCGATCAACGGGATCAAGGCCAGGAGCGTGGTGTAGGCGAGGGCGGTGGCGCGGACGGGGCAGCGGTTGCGGAGGAAGTCGCGGGTGACGAGCGTCCAGAAGTGGACGAATTTTTGCACCGGAGTCAGCGCGCTCTCGCCGTGCTCGAGGCCGGTTTCCAGAAACGCGGCCTTGAGCGAGGCGGAGAATTTTTTGATCGAGGCAACCAGGTCGGCCATGCGCGGATCATGCCCGGCGGCGGGCCAGATTTAAAGTTCAATTTGCGCCGGGCCGGGCGCGGGGCGCCTTCGTGGTTGCCCTGTCCGTTTTACTTCAGCAGTTCCACCACGGCGCGGGCGGCGCGGGCGTTGGCGCCGGGGTCGCCGAGGGTGGCGATGATTTCGGCGAGGCGGCCCTTGATCGCGGCGCGTCGCGGCGCGTCGTTCAGCAGTGCCAGCGTGGCGCGGGCGAGGTTCTCCGGCGTGGCGGCGGCCTGGATGAACTCGGGGAAAATCTCCTCGCCGGCCAGTAGGTTGGGCATGGCCACGTATTTCACGCGGATGATGCGCCGCGCGATTTCGTAGGTGCTCCAACTGGTCTTGTAGATGGCCACGGTCGGCACGCCGAAGCAGGCGCACTCCATGGTGACGGTGCCGCTGGAAGCGAGGGCCGTGGTCGCGTGGGACAGCGCCTCGGCCAACCCGCCCACCTGCGTGTCCACACCGGCCTGCGCGCCGATGAACTCGCGCGCGGTCCGCGCCAGGTTCTCGTTGGGCAGCACCATCAGCGCGCGCGTCTCCGGCCGGGCCTGCTGCACGGCGGCGCAGGCCGCGAGCATGACCGGCAGATGCCGCTTCAATTCCGCGCGCCGGCTGCCGGGCAGGAGGACGAGCGTGGGGTGGGCGGGATCAGCCTGCCCGTTCCTCATGGCGAGCAGCGCGCCGGCGTAACGGTCGATGACCGGATGCCCGATGAACTCCACGCGCAGTCCGGGGACGCGCGCCGCGTACCAGGCCTTCTCGAACGGGAAAATGCTCAGGAGCAGGTCGAAGTCGCCTTCCATCCGCCGGGCGCGTCCCTCGCGCGAGGCCCAGACCTGCGGCGAGATATACTGGATGATTTTCGGGTTCCAGTTGTGGAACGGCCCGGGATGCGCGCGGACGTGCCGCCGGATGGCGCGGGCGAAGCGGCGGTTGAAGCCGGAGAAATCGACGCAAATGATGACCTCGGGCTGGCGCTCGACGGCCAGGGCGACGAGTTGGTCGAAGAGGCGCTTGAATTTGGAATAATTTTTCAGCACGTCCGCCAGTCCGATGACGGAATGGAGGGTGAGATCAAAGGCCAGGTCCACGCCCGCCGCCGCCAGGTTCGGCCCGCCCGCGCCGAACAATTCCGGGGCCAGGCTCGTACGCAGCGGCTGGGCGTCATTCGTCGGGCGGGCCTGCCGGGCGGCGAGCGCGGGCCGCAGCGCCTGGACGAGTTCGGCGGCCAGCGTGTCGCCGCTGGCCTCTCCGGCAATGAACATGATCCGGGTTGGTGTCATGCCATGTTCTGCGCCTGCCCGATCTGCCGGGTGATTTCAAACGCGAGATCGAGGGCGCGCTTGGCTGATTCGCCGCTGACGATGGGCGTCTTGTGCTCGCGCACGCAGCGGACGAAATGCTCGAGTTCGAGCTTGAGCGGCTCGCGCTTCTCGATGGGCACCGGCTCGCGCACGATGCGTTTGCCGGCAAATTCGCTGACGATGGTGGAGTCCTTGGCGAGCAGGAGCTTTTTCAGGAGCGAGCTTTCCGCCTCGTGGTCGCGGGCCAGGCGGTAGATGTAGCCGGACTGCGCGCGGTAATCGAGCGAGATGTAGCTGGTCGTCTTGCCGCCGCTGAAGACGCGGATTTTGCGCATCCGCTCCGGGCTGACGCGGCTGGCGGTGAGGTTGGCCACGCAGCCGTTGGCGAAACGCAGGCGGACGTTGGCGATGTCCTCAGACTGGCTGAGGACGGGAATGCCGACGGCATCGAAGCTGGTGACGGGAGATTTCACGAACGCGAGCACGACGTCGAGATCGTGAATCATCAGGTCGAGCACCACGCCGATGTCGGTGCTGCGGGCGGGGTAGGGCGAGAGCCGGTGGGCCTCGATGAAGCGCGGTTCGGTGGCGACGGTTTCGAGATATTTGAAAACGGGGTTGAAGCGCTCGACGTGGCCGACCTGGAGGATGCAGCGATGCTCGCGGGCCAGTTGCACCAACTCGGCGGCCTGCGCGGCGTTGTCGGTCATCGGCTTTTCCAGCAGGACATGCCGGCCCTGGGCGAGGAGGGTTTTGGCCAGCTCGTAATGGGTGGCGGTGGGGGTGACGATGTTGAGCGCGTCGCTGGCGGCGGCGGCCTGCGCGGCGGAGGTGAAGGCGCGGACGCCGAACTTCTCGGCGAACTTGCGCGAGGTCTCGGCCACCACGTCGAAGACGCCGGTGAACTCGACCACGCCGGCGGCGGCCAGTTCGGCGTAGATGCGGGCGTGCTCCTTGCCGAGCGAGCCGGTGCCGAGGACGGCGACTTTTACTTTCATAGATTCAATGTTCCGCGTTGCGCCGCGGACTTTGCCAGCGCCGCGCGGCGACGGCAACTGGCAACCGCCGCGCGGTTTGACTTTGAATTATGCAGGCGAACTCCTAAAGTCGCGCCCGTGGAAATTGTCAGTTACATCATCACGGTGCTCGCGGCCTACCTGCTCGGCTCCATCCCCACCGGCTACCTCGTCGCGCGCGCGCGCGGCGTGGACATCCGCGCCAGCGGCAGCGGGAACATCGGCGCGACCAATGTTTTTCGCGTGCTCGGCAAGCCGGCCGGCATCTTCGTCCTCGTCGCGGACGGCATGAAAGGCTACTGCGCCTGCAACTGGCTGGTGGATTTAGTGATGCACCTGGGCATCGCCGGCCCCGGGCACAGCGGCGACCTGGCGCGCAACCTCCCGCTCGCCGCCGGCATCACCGCCATTCTCGGCCACAACTACACCTGCTGGCTGAAATTCAAAGGCGGCAAAGGCGTCGCCACCACGGCGGCCGTGCTCGCGGGCTGGACGCTGCCGGGATTTTTCATCGCGCTGGCGACGTGGCTCGTCGTGGTCGCCATCACCCGCTACGTCTCGCTGGCTTCGATGGCGGCGGGCGTTTCGCTCGCCTTCGCGGCGTGGTTCACCCGGCACGATCTGCCGCTCACCATCATCTGCGCCCTGCTCGGCACGCTCGCCATCTACAAACACAAGGCCAACATCAAGCGGTTGCTCGACGGCACCGAGAGCCGGTTGGGGAAGAAGAAAGAAGAACCCAAATGAACGTCACCGTCCTCGGCGCGGGTTCCTGGGGAATGGCCCTCGCGAAAATCCTCTCCGAAGGCGGCCACGCCGTCACCCTCTGGGGCCGCGACGCGCGGACCTTGGCCGAAATCCGCGACACCGCCCGCTGCCCGCGCTATCTGCCCGGTGTCGAACTGCCGCGCCAATGGAGCCTCGAGGGCGATCTGCCCCGCGCCGTCGCCGGCAGCGAATGTGTCGTCGTGGCCGTGCCCTCCGGCTCCTTTCGCGAAGTGACGAGACCGCTCGCGGACTACGCCGGCATCATCGTCAGCGTCACCAAGGGCATCGAGCACGAGACCGGCCTGACCATGTGCGGCGTCCTGCGCGAGAACGCCCCGCGCGCCCGGACCTGCGCGCTCTCCGGTCCGACCTTCGCGCTCGAAGTCGCGCGCGGCATTCCCACCGCCATCGTCGGCGCAAGCCGCGATCCGGCCGCTGCCCAGACCGTGCAGGCACTCTTTCACCGTCCCACCTTCCGCGTCTATCGCAGCGACGACCTGCTCGGCGTGGAACTGGGCGGCGCGCTCAAGAACATCATTGCCCTCGCGGCGGGCGTGTGCGACGGCATGGGCTTTGGCGACAACTCCAAGGCCGCGCTCCTCACCCGGGGCATCGCGGAAATCCGGCGGTTGGGCGTGGCCTGCGGCGCGGAGTCGGAAACCTTCTCCGGCCTGAGCGGGCTGGGCGATCTGACCGTGACCTGCTTTTCCAAGTTGAGCCGCAACCGCGGTTTCGGCGAACGGCTGGGGCGCGGCGAAAAGATCCACGCCATCCTGGCCGGGCCGTCCGTGGTGGCCGAAGGCTTTCCCACCACGCGCTCGGCGCACCAGCTCGCGCGCAAATTGCAGGCGACCACGCCAATCATCGACGAAGTCCACGCGGTGCTCTACGAGGGCAAGAACGCGGTGCGTGCGATGAAAGATTTGCTGGGCCGCGCCACCAAGGCGGAGGATTGAGCCGCGGTGGGAGCGCCGAGCATTGCTCGGCGCTCCAAACTGGACCGCCACCCCACCAACTGGCACGTTCTGTGGAATTAAACTCACCCAATTTTATACCCCCCCCGTCCCATCGACCGTGGCGGCGCGTCGGCAGACCGGCGCCAATATCTCCCTCCGCCGGCGGCGACAGCGGATGACCGGAGAAGAAATGGCGGATCTCTGCCGAGGAGCCGCCACGCCAATTTGCCGGCAGCCGTTTTATCCGAAAGGGATTTCAGCCATCAGCCCGGCCTGATCGCCTTCCTTGCGCCTCCACTAAGGACACCGGCTTATTCACTCCGCTCACTGGGACTTCAGTCCAGCGCGGGCCTCGAGCCGGCTGAGAAACGACTCGTCCACACCGGCGGTGCGGGCTTGTTGAAAATCTTTTTTTCCGGTCTCGTGTTCGCCGAGCAGGGTGCGGGCGACGCCGCGGTCCGCGAGTAGCGCGGTGTCGGGATTGAACGCGGCGAACGGGCCGAAGCGCTCGTTGATTTCCCGAATGGCGGCGCGGAGGTCGGCGTGGGCCTGGTCTTTTTCTCCGAGGCCGAGCCGCGCGCGGGCGCGACGGATCAGCCAGGAGCTTTGCCAGCGGGAGTCCTGGAGTTGCGGTTCGATCAGGGCGAGGGCGGCGCGGTGTTGCCCGGCGTCGATCAATGCCTCGATGCGTTCGTTCTCCAGCACCACACTGCTCGTCAGCTTGATACCCTGCTCCAGTCCGGCAAGCCGTTCCTTGTGTTTGCCGAGCCGCTCCTGGAGCTGGCTGCGGATGAGATACCAGTCCACGTCGCCGGCTTGGAGATCCAGCGCGTGCTGGCAGTCGCCCAGCGCCTTTTTGTCGTCGCCCAACGCGCGATAAATTTCGGCGCGCACCATGTGCAGTGCGGCGCGTTCCGGATCGGCCGCGCGCACGTTCATGACGCGCTCGACGATTTTCAACGCCTCGGTTTTCTTGCCTTGAGCGAGATAAACGCGGCCCAACGCCATCCGGGCCGGCAGGTGTTCCTCGTTCAGCTTCAAAGCCTGTTCCAGATCGGCGGCGGCGAGGGTCAGGCGGCCGATGATGCGTTGCTCGGCGGCGCGCTCGACCAGCATGCGCGGGGTCGCGCCGTATCGGGATATCTCGTCGGTCAGGGTCTCGATGACATGCTCCGGGCCGTCATGGGCGTGCAGGCGAATTGCGAGAATCAAGATTCCCGGGATGGTGCCCCAGGGATGGAAGCTCCGGTCCATGATCCATCAATCCTCCACGATCAGATACGGGTCGAGCACGAAGTCAGTCTTGTTGGTTTTGAAATTATGGCCTTCGATGGCCAGCAGGTTCACCCCGTTCCGAAGATTCTTCTGCACATCCTTGAGGGGCACGTAGACGAAACCGACTCCATTACGGAACTTGACCCCCTGCGCGTTGCGCCCGCTGCTGCGTTCCACCCCGGCGCGGGCCACTTCGCGTCCGTTCAGGTAGGCGATGAAGGCGTCATCGTAGTCGATCATCAGGCTCAACTCCGTGACCTTGTCGGCCTGTTCGATCTTGAATTCGCGCCGCAGGTAGATGGTGGAATAGTTTCCCTCCATGTCGTTCAGTTCCGTCTTCAGGCCATCGGCACCGTAGCCAAAACCCGCCGGGCCGATCTTCCAGTTTTTCGTGTCGAAGCCGGGCTTCATCCATTCGCGGCTGCGCGGATGGTCGCCAGCCAGATAGTGCCACTGCGCGTTTTGGGGAATCGCCGCCCAATAATCGACGGGGGTTGCCGGATAACGCTGCGGCTCGCCGGCGGGCTTCTTGTATTCACCCATCCGCCACGGCAGTGCCAGGCGGATGGGAACCACTTGGCCGCGCTTCACAATGCTGAAGTTGTCGCGCTGCTCGCCCTTGCTGTTGAGCATGGTGGCCGTGAGCGTGTCGTCGTTGATGTCCACAATCACCGAGCCGTACTCGACGAAGACCTTTCGGAAAATGGGCATCGTGCCCATGCGTCCGAGGCTTTGGCCGGCGTTGCCGGTGACAATCTGCACCGTACCCTGCCGCGGCTGCAGTCCCGCGCTTTTTCGATAGGCGCCGTCACCGGCCGGATCACCATCGCCGTCATCGAGAACCAAGTTGTCCGCGGAGACACCGGTGTTGACTTCATTGGTGGGTTTCGTCGCGCCATTGGGGTGTGGGCCGTACGCGCCGTCAATCAGCATCGAGCGCTCGTAAATGTGGGAATGGCCGGTCAGGACCAGATCAACTCCGCCGCTTTCCAGGATCGGCATGATGAAGTACCGCATCTCGGCCAGCTCTTTTTCCTTGTCGCTGTCATGCGTGCCCTTGGTGTAAGGCGGGTGATGCCAGAACGCGATCAACCAGTCGGCCCGGGCCTTCTCCAGATCGGCGCGGAGCCATTGCGCCATCGCCCCGGCGGGCCGGCGATCGAGATCGTGGGAATCGAGGCAGATGAAATGCACGTTGGCGTAGTCGAAGGAGTAGTAGGCTTCCGTGCCCGAGGCCACACCGCCGGCCTCGGCCCGCGTGGGCATCACGTAGGCGTCGTAATACGGCCCAAGTCCGGTGCTGCCTTTGGAGGTGGCGCCTTCATGATTGCCCATGGCCGGCCAGCAGACAGTGTTGCGCAGGGTCGGCTCATACGACTCGAAGAAGCGGGATTGAAACTCCACGTCCCGCCCGGTCAGGTAAGCCATGTCTCCGACGTGCAGATAAAAATCGAGCGGGCGCTTCTCGCGTTCGATGAATTCGCGCATGGCCCGATACACCTCGGCCTGCGCCCAGCCGCCGGTGCCGCCGTCACCAGCCACCCAGAAACGCATCGGCCGGGCCGGCCCTTTCACGGGATGCGTGGTGAAATGATAACTCTCCTCGGCCGGCGTCAGGCGCTGGTCCCCGTTGAAGACGCCGTAGTAATAGCGCGTGTCCGGGGTCAGGCCGGTGAGTTTCACCTCGTATTGAAAGGTGCCCACCGGCGCGCTGTGCAGTCTGGGGAGCTTGAGATTTCCCCGCGTCCGCAGCGCGGTCCATTTCGGAAGAATCGCCTGGCCGTTCGTGCCGAGCGCGGCGCGCGTGACCACGGCCGGGCCGCCGGCCTGCTGATCGAGCTGGTTCGGGGATTTTCCAAAGCGCACCACGGGCACCACCGGCCCCTCCGTGCGCCAGACGACGGTGATGGAGTTGGGCGTGGCCATCTGCACATAGGGCGCGCGGGAAAAGCCGGCGGTCGGATTAACGGCCCCGGCGCCCAGGGCGAAGGACAGCAGCAGCAACAAAACCTGCGATCCGCGCAGGTGGACGGAGTAAATCATGGAGCGAGCATCAATTTAACGGGCTGGTTCGTCAACGCGGATGTGGCCGGGGCAACGACTATTCCTACCCCTGCCTCGCCTTTTCCAGTTCCTCCCAGCGCGCGAAGAGGCGGACGAGTTCGGCGCGGGCCGCGTCGAGCTTGGTGGTCAGCGGCAGGATTTCATCGCCGTGCTCACGGTGAAAATCGGGCTTGGCGAACAGGTCTTCAATGCGCGCAATCTCCTCCTCGGTCGTGAGGATGACCGCCTCCATGCCGTCGAGCTCGCGCTGTTCCTTGAAGGAAAGCTTGCGGGTTTTGGTGGCGGACTTGGCCGGCTCGCGGGAGGGCACGGCGGATTTGGCAGAGGCGGAAGCAGCCGCGCGATTCTCGGCGGCGGCGGCGCGCTGCTTTTTCTCCACGTAATAATCGTAATCACCGACGCTGTGTTCCACGCGGCCCTCCCCCTCGAAGGCCATGATGGACGTGCAGACGCGGTTCAGAAAATAACGGTCATGGCTGACGACCAGCACCACACCCGGAAACGCCAGCAGCGCCTCTTCCAGCACGCGCAGCGTCGGCAGATCGAGGTCGTTGGTCGGCTCATCGAGGATGAGGAAGTTGCCGCCGTTCTTCAAAATGCGCGCGAGCAGCAGCCGGCTGCGCTCGCCGCCACTGAGATATTTCACCTGCGTGTTGATGCGGTCGTCGGTGAAAAGAAACCGCTTGAGATAGGAGCGCAGGGAGATTTTCCCCTCGCCGAAGACGACGAACTCCGTGCCGTCGCTGACTTCATCGAGGACGGTGCGGTCTTCGCGAAGCTGCAGGCGGCTTTGATCGACGTAGTTGAACTTGGTGAGTTGGCCGGTCTTGACGGTGCCTTCGGTGGGCGGCATCTGGCCGAGAATAATTTTCAGCAGCGTGGTTTTGCCGAGGCCGTTGCGGCCCGTGATGCCGATGCGCTGGCCGCCCGCAAAGGTGAAATCAATTTTCGAGAAGAGCCGACGTCCGCCGAGTTCCATGCCGACGCCGACCAGTTCGACGACGCGGTTGCCGAGTTGCGGCGGCGGGGGGATGATGAGTTCCACGTCACTCTCGATCTCCGGCCCGGCCTGTCCGGCGACCTCATAATAACTTTCGAGACGGCTTTTGGACTTGGTGCGGCGCGCGCTGGGGCCGCGACGAACCCATTCGAGTTCGCGCTTCAAAAACATCTGCCGCTTGTGTTCCACATTTTCCTCGGCGGCCTGGCGCTCGGTCTTGGCGAGCAGGTAGTCGGTGTAATTGCCGGTGTAGGAAAAAAACTTGCCGGCGGCCAGCTCCACGATGGTGTTGGTGATGCGGTCGAGAAAGTAGCGGTCGTGCGTGACGAGCAGAAACGCGCCAGGGTAGCTGTCGAGAAATTCGCCGACCCACTCGATGGATTCGGTGTCGAGATGGTTGGTCGGTTCGTCGAGAATAAGCAGGTCGGGGTGCGAAATGATCGCGCGGCAGAGCGCCACGCGACGTTGCTCGCCGCCGGACAAAGTGCGGATGTCGCGGTCGCCGGCGGGGCAGTTCAGATGGGCCATCGCGATGTGGATGCGATGGTCGAGGCTCCAGCCGTCGAGCGCGGTGATGCGTTCTTCGAGCTGCGCGTGCTTCTTGGATTCGGCGGGGAGCGATTCAAACTCGTGGATCAGATCGAGGACGTGCTGCGCGCCAGTACGGATGTTTTGTTCGACGGTGCGCTGGAGATCGAGTTTGAACTCCTGCGGCAGGTAGCCGACGACGAGGTCGCGCCGGCGGGTGATGAGGCCGGCATCGGCCTCCTGTTCGCCCGCGATGATTTTTAGGAAGGTGGACTTGCCGGTGCCGTTGCGCCCGACCATGCCGATGCGGTCGCGTTCGCCGATGGCCAGGGAGGCGCGGTTAAGCACGATCTGTTCGTTGTAGCGCACCTCGAGATCGGCGGCGGTGAGAATGGCGGAAGAGCGGTCAGAGGACATCAGTGGTGGCGCGGTGAAAGTTCAGTCATGCGCGGGAAGAGTAGGGGGCGGGACGGGGAGTTGCACGGAGTTTGTGCGGGGGATGGGAAAGTGCTCAGTGGTCAGAAGGCGGAGGCGGGCGGCGCGCCAGTCGACGGGAGTGTTGATGTTGAAAAGTTCGTCGGGGCCGCCGGGCGGCAGGATAATTTTCGCGCGGAGTTTTTTGGCGAGTGACTGGATGGAAAATTTCTGCGCCGCCAACTGGCTTTCCACCACGGGCAGGGTCGCGCGCCGGAGCAGGAAGGGGAATCCGGCCCGGTCGGTTCCGCCGGTGAAGACGGCGCGGCTCCGGGGCGCACGGCGGAGCAGCTTTTGCAGCAGCTCGGCGGAGACGAAGGGCATGTCGCAGGCGAGGAAAAGAACCGCGTCGGCGCGGCTGGTTTTGAGTGCGGTGTAGATGCCGCCGAGCGGGCCGCAGCGCGCCACGAGGTCGCGCCGGATCAGGCGGACGGGCCGGCCGGTCGCGCGCGCGGCGGCGCGGACGTGGCCGAGGAGGGTGCGGCGGCCGAGCCGCAGCCGGGCCTTGTCGCGGCCCATCCGGGTGCTGAGGCCGCCGGCGAGCAGGCAGATTTCGCAGGTGAACGGCGCGGGCGCGGGCGCGGGCGGCTTCATCGGCGGATGATGCCGTCCCACTGGCGGCGGAGGTCGGCGAGGTGTTCGCGACATTCGGCTTCGTCCAAAAATCCGGCGATCACCATGTTGCTCCCGGAGAGTTCCCACTTGTCTATGTTGCGATGCTGGAAAATCTGACGGCCCTCGAAGTCATGCTGGCACATGACGCAGTCGAGCGGATGAATGGGATGGGCGGGCATGGCGTAAGGCTGGCCGAGCTTCCGCCAGGCGATGTGAAAGGTTTCCTTGTCACCGTGGACGTGGTGGTAAAAGAAATCGGAGTATTGGTTGTACCACATGCAGAGCGAGAGTGGCCGCCAGCACTTTTTCTTGTCCACCACGATCTGCCCGCTCTCGAACTCCGGCTCGTCGCGATACGGGACGCCGGCGACTTCCCAGATGCCGCAGTCCGGCGTGAGTCGTCCGAAATCGGGCCAGAAGATCGCGCCGGTTTCCTGATATTGCGGCGTCTCGAAAAGAAGTTCCGGGTTCACCACCGGCAGGCGCTGAATGGCGACTCAGGCGCAGGTGAAGTAACGCCCTCCGCCGCCGCAGATCACGATGCCTCGGTCACGAAAATGTTCCGGACGCGGCGGGATTTTTTGGATGGCCTGAGCCAGGGCCGGACGGATGGTGAGGAGGTTGGGTGCGGCTTCGTAGGCCCGGTTCCGCCGGCTCCGGGCCACGCGCCGGATGACTTCGGCGGTTGTGATCATGTCCATGCAGCGCGGCAGGGAACCGGTGACCTGGAGGCACAAGTATCCGGCGTGTCCTGCGCGGTGCCGTCGCCCAGCGCACCGGCACGGCGGCGGCGAAGTGCATGAGCGAGGTCACGCCGCAGAGGACGCCCTGCGCGTGATAGACGAGGCGGATCAACTGGCGCTGGTCGGTGCGGCCGCGCAGGTCGATCACGCCGTCGAACCGCGGGTGGTGATGCCCTTCCTCGCCGACCTGGACGAACTGGATGCGGCCGCGAAAATGATCGACCACCTGCTGGTAGCGCTGTGGGTCCCACCACTTGATGGTGTAATCAAATTTGCCGCCGGCGGCGATCCAGAACGGGAGGTCGCACCCGGTCAGTTCCTGCACCTGCGAGCGCTACGATTTTTCCAGGCGGGAGAGGTGGATGTCGCCCCAAAAAGCGGTGGGCCCGGTTTTCAGGCCGAGCCGGTCGTTGAGAAATTCGTTGAAGCCGTGGATGCAGTGGTAGGGGGCCTCGTTGCTGAGGTCGATGAGCGGGTAATGACAGGCGATCGACTCGACCTGCGGATCATCCTCGGAAAGGCGGGTGAGGTGGGGATTGTGTTCCCAGAGTTGCGGACAGCTCGTCTGGACATCGGTGAGAAATTTTCCCGGACGGCAAAGATGCAGGTCGCGCACCGCCGCCGTGAGCATGACGAGGTCGCACGGGGCCAGGAAATTTTTCAGGATCAGTTTCTTTTTCACGCGCGGTGCAGCCGTCCGGCCTGAAAAGGAAACCGACCCGGCCGGTCAGTGCCCGGCGGGCGTAAGCACCGCGCGGTCACGACCGGCCGACGCGAGCCATTTTTTGCGCGGGGCGGGCGAGATGGATTTGAAGGTGATGATGCGGGCCTGGCGTCCGGCCCGGACGGTGCCACGCATGGACGGGCTGACCTTCCGGCTGCTGGAGCTGGGGCTGGCGTTTTGTACGTTGTAGCTGGCGGTTTTGGCACGGCTGGTTTTCATAAGGTGTAATTTTTTTGGACTTGGATTTAGCTCCTTCGCGCGCCGGAAGTATCGGAGTCTGGAACAGAGGCCAACAAGTTTTATTTGGAACAATTTGTGGGACCGCGGCACGGCGGGGCCTCACTCCATCTTTTTTTTCAATCGTTTAATTTCGGCCTTGAGCTGGCGGAAGAGGCGGGACTTAGCCATGGACACTTGGGCGATGTTCACCTTCAGGGTGCTGGTGACTTTCTTCATCGGCCATTTCTTCAGCACGTAAAAATCGAAAATCTGGCAGTGCTTGGGATTGGCCGTGCGCCGGAGATGGTCGAGGGCCGCCTCTAACTGGCTCTTGTCCCACTCCTGGTTCCAGGCGGCCTCCAGGGTGCCGACGTTGGGGTCGGGGATTTTTTCCGTCGTGTCGGTGCGGCCGGTGGAACTCTCGGAGGCACGGCGGCGGCGCGAGGGCCGGATGCGGCTGATCTCCCGTTCGCGGCGGCGCAGTTAGTCGGCAATTTTCCAGTGGGTCAACTGCATCAGCCAGTTCTTGAAGCTGCCGATCGCCGGGTTGTAGTTGAAGCTGGGCATTTTTTTTGGAGACGGCGATGATGGTCTCTTGCACGACCCCCTGGGCCTCGGTTTCCGAGAGGCCGGCCTTGATGGCCGCGCCATAGATGCGCCGCCAGTAGGTGTTGAAAAATTCCTACCAACTGTCCTCATCCCGTCAGCCCTTCAAGCGGCCCAGCAGGCTCTAGCGCGTGGGCGTGTTATGATCCGGTGTGTGGTCCATGTCTGGTCATCCGGCCCAGGCCGGTTTCTGAAAAGCTTCGCCCATGATCGCCCCGTTACTGCTGGTCGGTGGCGACGACCCGCACAATTTCCTCGATCGTGGTGTGGCCGGCCAGCACCCGGGCCAGTGCGTTCTGCCACATCGTCTGCATGCCCTGGTCAATGGCCACCTGCTGGAGCGCGCGCGTCGGGAGCTTCTGCAGCACCGCGTCGCGGAAGACTTCATCGGCGATGAGCAGTTCGGTGACGGCGTAACGGCCGATGAAGCCGGTGTGCAGGCATTGCTCGCAGCCCGCGCCGCGCCGCAAGTTCGCCTTGGCCCGCGCCTCCTCTGGAATCAATTTCATCATACTCCCCTCCGGTTGGTAGGGCTGCGCGCAGTAGGTGCAGTTCTTCCGGATCAGCCGGATGCCGAGCACGCCAATGATGCTCGAGGCCAGCAGAAACGGCTCGATCTCCATGTTGATCAGCCGCGCGAAGACCCCCGCCGCGATCCCGCTGTGAATCGTGCTGATGACCAGATGCCCCGTTAGCCCGGCCTGCACCGCGATGCCCGCCGTCTCCGGGTCGCGGATTTCGCCGACCATGATGACCTGCGGGTCCTGCCGCATGAGCGAGCGCAGCGCGATGGGGTAGGTGAAGTTTTGCGCGGGGTTGACCTGCGCCTGCGCGATCATCGGCAGGTTGAACTCCACCGGATCCTCGACCGTGCTTAGGCTCATCGCCGGGCCGGCGCGCTGCACGATGTGGTAGAGCGCGGAATAAATCGCCGTCGTCTTGCCCGAACCGGTCGGGCCGGTGAGCAGGAGCAGGCCGCTGGGCCGGGTCAGCAGCTTCGAGAAATTCTTCAGCGTCTCGTCGTCGAAGCCGAGCGCGGCTAGGTCGAAACTGCGGTTGCTCGGATCAAACAGCCGCACCACGATCTTTTCCCCGCGCGTCGTCGGGAAAATCGAGATGCGCAGTTCCACGCCGCCAAGATCCGGGCCGGTCGAGGCATGGCCTTCCTGCGGCAGCCCCGACTGATAGGTGATCAGATTGGCCATCACCTTGAAACGCCCGGAGATTTTTTCCATCAGCTCCAGTGGTAGATGCACCAACTCCGTCAGCACGCCGCTCAACCGGATGCGCACCGCCAGCGTGCTTTCCCACGGCTCGATGTGGATGTCGCTCGCGCCAGCCTTGATCGAGTCGTAGAGCAGATAATTGACGAGCACGCCGATCTCCACACCGCTTTCGGCGGATTCAGACTGCAGGTAGCGGATGGTTTCGCTCACAAATGGATTGGTTCCTGAACTCTAGTAAAGGCATTGCGCCTTGCCTGTCAGCAAAAATTCCATGGTTTCTTGCGCCAGTCCTTGACCCGGCCCCGTTCTCTCTCTATAAACCTGTAAAACACCAAGAAATAACGGCTAGGGCCA
>Ga0049084_10000381_pt1 | contig 17254 bp, 18 predicted proteins | sample GreLakmeON33MSRF_FD_66720 | JGI IMG/M metagenome (GOLD analysis project Ga0049084, IMG submission 66720) | Freshwater lentic microbial communities from great Laurentian Lakes, MI, USA - Great Lakes metaG ON33MSRF | ecosystem: Environmental > Aquatic > Freshwater > Lake | place: Great Lakes... | reverse complement strand
AAAGAACACCTTTTCCTTCTGGTAAGACTTCCAGGCAGGTTCGAAACCGGTTATGGAATCGAAGGCTTCTAGGCCGTAACCAAAGGCGTCTTTGCATTGACGCTTAAATTTACCGTCAACAAGGAAGAAATTGGTCAGGCGCGAACCAGTAACCTTGCTATACATCTCCAGCAAGATTTTCTGAAGACGAAGTTGCGAATTGGCATAACGGTTGCACGGTGTGCGCATGGTCAGTTTGGTAATTGGATCTTCAATAACCAAATGCTTAGTTTGCGATTCGTAACTGGCGTGATTGACACCCTTGATTTCAAGGCCGGTTCGGTCGCCGTCACCATCTGTCAAGAACACAGTGTTGAGAATTTCAACCTTGTGATTTTTACGGAATGCATCAGCAATAGACCGAGCAAGCAAAATTGTATCAACTAGCGGAGTAGAGCCAAGGTTGATACGATTTTCAACATTCCATTCCTCGCGGAACTTACGGTCAAAGGATTGAGCCATCATCAACATCTTCTTAACGGAAAGGTTGAACGTGGCAGAACTAGATTCCGAAGACATTAGGTGCCACAACTTGAAATTATAGGGGTCAACTTGGAAAGAACCAGGAGTCTGGTCATTCTTGAGCGCGGCGCGGGCGATCCGTTGTTCGTAATTTTCACCTTCAATCTCCACAAAATCGGTGTGTTGCCGAGCATTATTGAAACCGTAAACATCAAAGGGAATTTGAACCTTACGGCAGAATGACGCAAGAATTGTCAACTGCTCAATTGTACCAAACATATTGTAATCCATGCTACCAGACATATCTAGGAACAGGAGCATACCGTGGTTCTTGCCTTCAGGCACGATAGTGGTTTGCTTGAAAAGATTTTCAGAAATCTTATACGACCAAAGACGGCCAGTATCAAGGCGACCGGTCTTGCTAACCTTGGCGCGGGCAAATTGTGCAGCATTACGGCGCAGTTCGAATTCTTGAACCATTGACTGGATTGCCTTGTTATTCTTGTTGCGGAATTCAATGAACAATTCTTGTTCTTTTTCCGACTTATTCAAGAAAGTTTTGCCGCCGGCAACGGCATAGTCTCCGCGCCAGAACATCTGGGCGTCCATAATTTCACCAACCTTCTTAATCGAATAGACGAAATTCTTAGGATTAAGTTTTGGCAGAAGGGTATAGAAATTTTCGAATGAACTCGGATCAACAATCGAATTCATATTTTCGTTAAAATCATCCATCGTCTCGGCAGTAGGATCGGCATCTTCAACGTCACCATCTGAACCATCTGAACTTTCATCAGATTCGGAATCGGAGTCTTCATCGGCGTCTTCTTCACCGTCAATATCTTCAGAAGATTTGGAAGCCTCCTCTAGTTCGGACTTTTCATCGGACTCACCGTCTTCCGTCTCAGAGGTATCTACCGTCTGGTCGGACTCTTCACCTTGTTCCGAAGACATTTGGAGAGATTCCATCATCTCTTCCATATCTTCTTGCTTCTGGTCTTTTGCGGACTCATACAATTCGGTAGCAATGTCAACGGCATCTTGGAAAGTTTCCATTTCCTCAATACGTTCGATAATCAATTGCTCACGATCCGTAAACTTGATGTTCATGAAAGGACCAACCTTGAAATACAGGTTGATACGGTCAATAAGTGGGCGGGACTGAATAGGATTCTTGGCAAGGCCAAAGAAATCTTTGGCACTCAAAGCCTGATATGCGTTATAAAAGTTGCGGCGAAGACCTGGATACTTGTCTTTCATCTTACGCTCAATACGTGCATCTTCAATGACGTTAAGGTAAGACTTGTAACCTGAACCGATCTTAGCCATGATGGCGGCTCGCCATTCTTCAGGCGGCGTATAAAGAGCGTGACCAACTTCATGCCCGATAAGCATATCGTAAAGGTCAGAGTCCATATCTTTCCAGATAGGAAGGGTAAGGATACGTTCTTTCGTATCAAAGGAAGCGGTCTGTTGCTTCACGTGCTGGATACGAATGTTTTCAGATGCCAGCAACTTGGCCAACATCGATTTGTTTTCACTGCTATTCATCATCATATGTACCATTATACAGATATTTTAGGTAATGTCAAGTCTTTTTTAAAGAAAAGACGAAAAAACTTTCTCAACAAAATCAATGACTTAGCAATTACCTGTCAGTCCACACTGATAGGCAGCACGATTCCGTTCGTCCCGTTCAAGCCGGAGACGGGCTTCGTAACCACGCTGGTAGGCAATTTGCTCGGATGTCATATAATTGTTAAGATGTTGCTGGTACAATATTACCGGGGGCGCAGGTCTTGGCCTGCTGACCTCACTGATGATTGTACCAAGGATAAGGCCACCCACAACGGGTGCTACCCAATTTGAATGGCGGTGGCCGCGGTCCGCATATCCCACTTGATGGTTGCGGGAATAGGGCGCGGCGTCATGGCGGTGGCGGTCACCAGCATGTGCTGTGGAAGCCGCGAAAACTGTCAGTGCAATTGCACCGAGTACTAATGACTTATTCATAGAGACTCCTCTGTTCATCATCATATGTACCATTATACACTATTTATCACCAATGTCAACCATTATTATCAAAATAATTGAAAATATATTTGTGAACAAAATCAATGACTTAGATCAATACTTAGTCATTGTCCCGTCTGGATGTGCTAAAAATGCATCAAATTTCACATCCGGATATTCTTTTGACAAATCCTTCAGCATTTGAAGGTTGGCAACAGCATCATCAAAAAGTCTCACTCTCTTGTAAACACCCTTTTCTAGGTAACGTTTAATGATAACTCGCTTGTTTGCGGCAGCATTGCCTATACCTAAGTTACCAGCACGTTCTACATAGACGTTATCAATATCAAAACCATGATCACGAAAGGTCTGAAGAAACATTTCTTTATTATCAAAGTCACTTCTTGCGGTGATAATAATCATTTTACTTGCGGCAGTCTTCTTAACGTTACGTAAGATTGCCATGGCCTTGTTTATGGCCTTTACAATTGGTTCCGAAGTATCACGAAAGTGCTGTGCGCTTTGAAAGTCAGAAAAATCAAAAGATTCACCTGATTTTAGGTCATACACATTGTATTCTTTATTTGCCAGGTCTCTAATGCGTTTGCCGTCTTTAAGCAAATACACCTTAGCTTTTGTCATGAACAAGGTTTCGTCGATGTCCCAGATCGTTAGACCTGGTCCTTCTTTTTCCTCATTCAGAAAGTCCTTCAGTGATAGTAGTGTCATCTTTTACCTTTTTAGTTCCAGCGGTCTTCTTCTTATCTTTATTTATAATCTGGTATTTCTTCTTAAGTCTGCCAGAAACGTCCTGAGCATTCATCCAAATGTCTTTATTGTCCAGTATAGTACGGATTTCAGCCTCGGTCAAGAAGTTTTTATATACATCTTTTAGGAGAATTTCCGACCACTTCTTATGATGCACCACGTTGTCATACAGTTCACCGCCCTTGCCGTATGCTCCAGAAGAATAATTATGAAACATAAACATGGAGTGTTCGCTTAACTGAAACTGGTCCGCCGAGAGAAAAATAAGAGTTGCTGCGGACATACACATGCCCTCAACAGAACAACAAACGCTGGCCGCAGACTCTCCAATTACACGCATCAACTGAATGGCAGTAAATATATCCCCACCATAACTATTGATATGAATGTGAATTTGATCGCCTTGGTTTGCAGTTCTAATTATCTGCATCCAACTAACATAGTTTTCAGGTGACTTAACTTCTCCGTTGAGATAAAAATGGTGTAATTTGCCGGCTGAACCCTCGTAATGGTCTTTGCTGGCAGGTTCAAATAGTGCTTCCAATTTGTCAAGTTCGTTCATAATACCTCGTTACTGCAAGCAGTTTTTCTATTTGGTTATCGATGATCGTATTTCGGTTTGGCCAGTGAATATATTCTTTTTCTGGATTTTTCTTTAGATTGTATAGCAAGGGGAGAATCATATCTTCCGCTTGCTTTAGCTTTAGTGCCACATCTTGCTGTACAAGTGCCTTGTGGTTTTCAAGCATGGTAGAATTGTCCATGCCCAACAACTTGTTTTCAAGATCATACAACTTTTGCATAATCTCTTCGTTGTTGCCCGAATCAACTGTTATCGTTTGTGTGCGGGGTTCTGTGTTGATGGGTTCATCAACTGCCGTAAATCCGAAATCAAAATTATTTACGTCTGCCATTTTCTGTTGCCCCCTGTACTTGGTTTCTGAGGTACTTTTTTGCTTTCTTTTCTAACTTTTTAAACGCCAAATCAAGTTTCATCTTAGAAGCATAATCGGTAAAATTCTTACCAACCATGTGGTCGTATTCGTGTAGTACAACTCTTGCTGTAATGCCATTAAAGGTTTCAACAACCGATTCGCCTTCCACATTCTGATATGAAAGTACTACGCCTTTTGGTCTACTAATATTTAACCATAGTCCTCTAAAACTCAGGCATCCTTCACGCATCGTGATAAAATCATTTGACACACTAACAAGAATTGGATTAAAAATATTGCGGCGTGATGCGTCATCTTTACCCATCACAAATATTTTATATGGAATATCAACTTGATTGGCAGATAAACCAATACCACCCAACCGCTGTTGGGTATAAAACAATTTATCTGCTAGTTCTTTTGCATTAACTTCTTTATTCTGAAAGTCAAATAGAGATGGCGACTCTCTTAAAAGAGGGTTATCAAAACGAAGTAATTTCAGTTCTTCCATATTTCACCTCAAAGCATTACAGAATAGTTTTTCTTTTTTTCAAATTTAATAAGACTTCTAAACTTGTCAAAAAGTTGATCACCTTTATGACTAATAACAAATACGTTTGTTTCGTCGTTAATAGTATTTAGCAGTTTCATAACGAACTCGGTTCCGTTATTATCCAAGGAACTATCAAAGACTTCATCAAGAATAAGCAAATTGGTATTGGCACTATTCTTCATTTTTGCAATGGCGCGCCAACTAAACAATAATGCCAAATCAATACGCTGCTTCTCACCTTCACTGAAACTTGCATAACTAAAGTCATCACGGAATCTGGACTTGATCGATTCGTTAAACTGTTCGTCAAGTGTAAACTGTACGAAGAAATCCATCGCCGTCAAGTATTTATTAATTAACTTGTTTATTAGTGGTAGATATTGGCGAATGATAATAGTTTTAATGCCGTTATCTTTTAACAAAGTTCCAGCAACATCATAGTAGTGTTTATCTTCTGTTAGTTTAACTCGAATCTCATCTTCAAGCAAGACTTCTTTTGCCATCTCCTTAAGTTTGGTTTTTTCAGCATCAAGATCGGCAGTCTTGGTATTAATCTCATTGAGTTCCAATAACCATGCTTGGATTAATCGTTGAGAAGAAATGATTTCGGTATTGTTTGTAGAAATCTCCTTATCAATCTTACCAATTTCAACATTAATTTGATTATACTTAGTAATAACTGTTTGCAGTTTGTCAAACTCTTCATTTAGTTTACCAATAGCGGTAGTGACTTCCGTAATTTTCGATTGCTTTTCGGTTATGATCCCATTTTTAAAATCGTGAGCAATGCCTTGTCGGCAGGTAGGGCACTCATCGTTCTTATGATAGAAGGAAAGGTCCTTCTCCAATGTTTTAATTTGTTCGTTAAATTTCTTTCTATAATCAGAAAATATATTCTGTTTGGATAAAGGATCATTAAGAGATTGAATCTCTAAATTCTTTACATCTTTTTCAGAATCAAACGTTGAAATTTTCTGGTTCAGTGCATCGATACTTAGGTTGGCATCAGCAATCTTTGTCTTTATTTCTTCTGATCTTTTGCTCTTATTAGTCTTAAGTGTCTCAATAAAATCTTTTTGAAGCATGGCCTTTTGCTTAAGAATTTCAAGTTTTGATTCGGCCTGCTGAATTGTAACCTTGTTGATTGCCTGCTTTTCTCTTAATAGATTGTTCATTGTAGTAAAAATCTGAATATCAAGAATGTCTTCAATAATCTCCCGACGAGACGCAAGAGGTAGTTGCATGAACGGAGTAAAGGACGCGCTACCCAAAATCACAATCTGAGTAAAAGACTTGTAATTTAGTTTCAGAACCGACTGTTCAAGGTACTTCTGATAGTCTCTAGAAGCAGCATCTTGATTGATCATTTCACCGTCGCAGTATATCTCAAAGATATTTGGTTTTATGCCACGAACAATCTTATATTTTTTAGAACTGACGGAAAATTCAACTTCAACAACCATATCTTTTTTGTTGATTGAATTCATCAATTGCGGTTTGTTGATATTACGATAGGGTTTACCAAACAAGGCAAAACAAATGGCGTCAAGCATAGTGCTTTTACCACTTCCATTTTCGCCGACGATAAGTGTTGTGGAAGAACGATCTAACTTGAGTTCAGTAAATGCATTACCAGTAGATAGAAAGTTCTTCCAACGAATAGTATTAAATGTTATCATTCTGTGTGGTTCTGCGCTTCAATATAAAGAGTTCTGAGAACATTCTTTAGAGTGCCTTTGTCAATGTCAGTATTAACAGAGTCCACATAATTGGTCAATATTGACATGGTATCTTCAATGTCAATTTCTTCCTCGTCAATCTGACCTTCTTCAAATTCAGAAAAATCTTCTAGGATTCTTAGTTCAAGTAAATCCATTGCATAAAGTTTCTCAAGAAATTTATCATATTTGTAGAAATCAGTTTTCTTTTCTACAATAACTTTAACACAAGACCCATGCAGATTATCAGGAATGCTAGTGGCAATACCACTGCTATCATCATAACTAATGCGATGAAAAAGTTTATTAGTATTTTCATAGAATTCTAATGAACAATCTTTTGTATCAAAGATATGATAGCCCCTAGGGTCATTGAAATCAGACCAAGTAAACTCGTAAGGATTACCAAGATAGTGAATATTACCAATAGAACTCCTGTGGTGAAAATGACCACTACAAACCAAATCAAATTTTTTAAAAGGTAAAGCATCCATCCCATGATCGTTTATGTATCCTTTAAACATAGCAAATCCAGCAAATTCAAAATGCCCAAAACAAATCTTAGCGGTTGTATTCTGAACCATCTTCATAGACGTTTCGTAGTTGCCTGAGCAAATCCACGGCATCATCAATATATTTAGTCCGTCAATATTAATTTCCGTAGGATCAGAATACACGGTTACGTTATCATACTCAGCCAAAAGTAGATTTAGAGAGTTTACTTCGTTTGTGTTTTTGAAATATGTGTCATGATTGCCGGTAATCATAATGACATCAATGCCAAGTTTCTTGGTCTTATTGAAGAAATATTCCTTACACCGTTTCAACGTATGGTAATTGACATACTTTCTACGATCAAAAACATCACCCAAATGTATAATGGTTTTGATGCCCTCTCGCTCTATGTGAGGAAAGAAAATCTCGTCATAAAATTTGGCAAAGAAATTGTCAAATGGTATCGAATCAGACCTAGCACCAAAATGGGTGTCCGTAACTATTGCACATTTCATTATTTGCCTCTACGGCGATGTGGTTGGTTCTTATGCCCCATAGCAGTGGTTGACTCCGCAATGACCGCCTCACAAAACTTTTGAATGTTTCGCAGAGATTGTAATTGGTTTTGTTTTACAAACGTCGGAGTTGTTTCGCCCATTATCGATTCACCCATTTGTGCAACGATTGCGGGTACTCCATCAAAATTTATCATATCTCGGTCTTTCTTACTTTACCTTTGCGGCCGCCGAAGATGACGGAACACCAACCGAATTCAATGCAGCCTCAGCGGCATCATTGTTGGAAACATCTTCTTCTTTGACTCGTTTAATTGTGATTGCATTGTCGCAAAGCATATAGTGCTGGCCACGACCAAGTTCACTCTTCTCAAGATAAATGCACGTAGGATTTTGTCCAGCAACCTTTGTTACAGATCGTCGGTGCAAATCAATATCGCCCACGATCTGTAGGGCAAACAGGGCGGCGGCAGTACCAAAGATTGCTGGCCAGGACCAAGCACGGAGAAAATCACCAATATTTGAAAAGATATTTTGTTTTGCAGACACAGGCTTAGGAGTCGGAGTTGTCATAATTCACCTCAAAGTTACATTCAATCTACTCACTATATATCACTTGTCACTCTATGTCAAGCGTTATTTCTTCTTCAACAATTTTATCAAAATATTTTGGTCGTCTCTTAATTATTTTCTTAGTTGGTTCGCCTGTGGCCACAGGATCAGGTGCAGATTCATCAACCTGCTTTTTGAGATAATTAATAAATTCGTTAGCATATTCACCCTCATCACCTTGTTGCGTAATAATTTCATGAATATCTAGATTACGAATATATCGTCTCTTTGTATCCTGTTGTTTCTTTTCTCTTTGTATTCTTCGAATAAAGGCATAATAGGTAATTTGCGTAAAATAAGCAAAGGGATTGGAAGATTTGGCGGGGTCAAAGTTATCAATATAAGTAATGCAATTTTCTATAGCGTCAAGAATCATTTCGTCTCTATAGGTATAATTGATAAAATTGCTTTTATAGGCCAGATGGTTTGCTATTTTTACAAAACATTCGCCGAGATAATTTGGTACTCTAGGTTTTAAAGTACCATCGTCTTCCTTAGCCTTATGCGCTTGAACTAAGTTTCGATATTTGGTAATTTCTTGCAAAAATAACTTATTATCTATGTAGTGGGCGCCGTTCTTCTTATCTTCTTTTTTCATGATATCTCCATTTTTTACTTGACAAAGTTGGTCTATGTGTATACACTAAGCGATGTAGCGCCTTTAAGTCTAAGTAGATAAAGACTTTAAGATACTAGTGTAAAACACGTTTAGTTTCATTCACTCTTAAAAGAAGTTCTTGCATATTGTCATTTTCGGATTCTTCTTCTTCAGTTGTAAGACTTTCTTGCATCTCAGGGATCTTAGAGCCAAGATTTTTACGATTCTGAAAGTCGAGATAATTCTTTAGAATTTGTTCGCCTACATTACAGATTGTAATCAAACTTTCGGTGTCGATTATAAACATCTCATCTTCACTTAGCGGCATCCAAGGTTTTAGCAGATACCGTTCGCCAATAATTCCTTCGTTTGTAGGCATCATATGCATGATTTGTATCTCTACTGGGTCCCAAATATTAATAAAATTTGCGTTATCAACGTTAACGTCCTTAGATTCAGTTCTGCAAACCATAACTTCGCCATTTTTAAATTTTAGAATCTTATGATTTTCCATATTTTTACTCCAATGGAAGTTTGATCATACTATAATCAAAACCTTCTTCATTATAAATTTTAATTCTTTCTATCATGTGGGACAACGTAAAGTTTTTGTGTGATTTATATGATAGATCATCTGCAATATCATAAAGGTTACAATCGGCTTTTGCATCACCTTTTCTAAGTCCTCTACCAATTGATTGTAGATTGCGAATTCTAGACTTTGAAGGAGAAGCAAAAATAATGTTGTGCAAGTTCCTAATATTTATACCAGTTGAAAACGTACCGTAGGATGCAACAATGATGGCATCATTTTCCAACTCAGTCAACGCTCTAATCTTTTCTCTCTGTTCCGCATCGGTACCACCAAATACATAGAAGATTTTACGATTAGAATCTGCTTTGTCCTTTATCATAGTATACAACACATCGCCATGTTTTGCAACATATTGATACAGTACAAGCGTGTTACCTGTTTGTTTTAACGCCAGGTTGCGAATAATAATGTTTCGTTTATGATGTTTAACCAGAAAATCCATCTCTTCTTGATATTTCCAATTCTTACCGGCCTTTCGATCTTGTTCAGAATGCTCTAGTAACAAACAACTAATTTTTAGATTGGCAAGTTGGTTCTTATCCATCAACTCTTTTGTTGTGGTTACCTGGTTAACTCTACCAAACATACCTTCTAGTACTAACTTGTGTGTCTTTGAACCGTCAAGAGTACCCGTTGTACCAATACGAAACTTTGTACCGACGCAATGGTTTAAAATAGACTCTAATGATTTTGCTTTGAATAGATGAGCTTCGTCTCCATAAATCACATCAAATTCATTAAAGAAACTTCTAGGCAATTTATATAAAGATTGCCACGTGCTGATTGTAACCGGCCATTCATTTGTCTTTTCAAAACCAGAATAAATCTTTGCACAGTTTTCAGAAACTTTCCAGTCCGTCTGACTGGCATAGTCTTTAAAGTCTCCATACATTTGTTCAACCAGAGACGTTGTTGGAACAATAATTAATTGCTTGAATCCTTTCATTTGATAATAACGCAAAATCAAATAAATGATTAATGATTTGCCTGAAGCGGTAGGTGATAGAAGTAATGTTCTGCCAAATCGAAGTGCTTTTCTGACCGCGTGTGCTTGGTAGTCTCGTATCTCAATTGGTTTACCCTGACTGTGCAAATTCATCTTTTTTGCAAAGTCCAACACACCATCTATAGTGATCGGATCACCAATTAGCGGAACAGTATCTTCAAAGGTGTATTCGTATTGTTCACAAAAATCTTTAACATAAGGGAGAAGACCAACATACAATTGTTTGGACATCATATTATATAAACGAATTTTACCGTCCCACATTCTAGCGCGATACTGAGGAGTAAATTTAGCGCCAGGATATTCATATGTGAAATAGTCTTGCATTTCTCTTGCAATACCAGGCTCACAATCTACTTTTAGATAGACTTCATTAAATTTGGAAATGTGAACGTTTGCCAAGGTTACATGCTTCCTTGTGTAAATCTAAAATACTCAATGGCACTTTTAACGTCCCATGTACGACTGTTAATAGACCTGATAATTTGTTCAAGTTGATACATCATAGTTTTCATATATTCAACTTTATCAACCGCTTTGATAACTTCCTCGTCAGTAGAGATAACGTCATCAACTTCTGTTCTTAGAGGTTTTGGTCCTAGATATTGTTCCCAACCAAGGTCGGTTAGTTCTTCGCGGGATAACTCACCACGAAAATACTTAAGTTTATTACCACGTAGTCGAAGATATTGTGACTCGTACTTACGCAATTGCAACCGTGTGGTTGTTAGAATTTTGAGGTATTTGGAATGCAACATAGGAACACGTGTTGCTTCTCGGCCGAGATCAGTCTCGTTTATACGGGAATCTTGTATCCACAAATCTTGTAATTCATCTAAATTCATAAAAACCACCTTGCAAATAATAAATTATACAACATCTAACTAAGTTTGTCAACCATTAAATTGCTTCCATATTATAATACCTATATTTAAATGTTGCAATACCCGTTAGATAATCTACGGTGCCAGAAGAAATATCAAAATCAAGTGCTTCTAAATTAATTGGAAAACAATCATAGAAAGTAATCTTGACATTAGGATTGTTATCGGAATCTAAAATAAACAAAGTAGCATCGGAGAAGTTGCCTTTATCACCAATACGATTTTCATTTACTCCAGGAAATCTATAACGCTGTCTGTCATTCCATTCTTTATACGCAGTTTTATCTTTAGGCGCTCCAAGACCATTTAACCAATTGTACAATTCCATATAATTTTTAAGATTTTCTTGGATTAGAAACCGAATGGTAAGATCACCATAAGTAAGTTTTTCACCAGGATAAGGAATATCGGACATTGTAGTTGCTTGAGTTGCAACACCCAACGTAATGTTTGGTATATTTGCGGCTTGGCAAAAATAGTTTACATTTGGAATGTTATGGATTTGAAACTTAAATCCATTGGGTTTAAGATAATCGAGTTCACTCGGATGTGTTTCCGAATATGAACCTTCCAAAATGTTTACAGTTTTAGTTACCATCTTACCTATTCTCCACGGCGGTTTCTACTATTTATACAGCCAAAAAAAAGGGGAGCCCCTGCGGACTCCCCTCTAAAGTAAGGTTGGTTAAACCAACTCTTATTTTTATTACATGATGTTAGTAACCTTCACGCGGCGATAGTACTGGTTACGTGAGGCAGTGAACGTGTCACCGTCTGTAGTACCATTCGACTGTGTAACATATGGGTTAGCAATCATGCCATAACGAGTCTTGAAACCAATCTTTGGCTGGAAGCTGTCTGGGTCAATTGCGCGAACCATCTGTAGAGGAACGTAAGGGCAGTAGAACAAACCAGCGTCATATGCTGAAGTGCCTTTATAACCAACAACATAGAACTGGTTTGCAGCGCCTGTGTTAGCTGAGTAAGGGTCAACATAAACCTTGTAACGGCCGTTTAGAACACCGGCAAACGTGTTGCCTGTGTCATCGACACTTAGGTTGGTTGAAAGTGCTGGTGTGTAGTCCAAGATGCCTGCCATGGCGAGTGCGCTTGCAACGTCTGAAGAGCAGACGATGAAGTTACCCTTGCCGCGACGAGTGTCTTGAGCAATTACGTTAGCATCGCGTTCGATGTTGAACAGAAGACCCTTGAAGCGTTCTACTGACCAACGACCGTTTGCATCAACGTCAAGGTCGAAAGTACCTGCTGTTGCAGTTGAAGCAGAACCCGTCTTAGCAACCTTGTAGATTGTACGGATAACTTCGCGGTTGATTTCAGCAAGAATTTCCTGAGACAGAATGTTTGAGAGTTCTGTTTCAGCATCAAGACCGTGAATGGCCTTAAGATCCTGCGCAAGTTCAACGGTGTACTCTGCCTTCAAGGCACGTGTCTTAGCAGTTACCGTGGTCTTCTCGATTGAGAATGCCATTTCGCCGAAAGTACCGCCGCCTGAGATGCCCAACTCTTCAGCAGCAGAAGTTGCAAGACCTGTACCGGTTGTGAAGGAACCTGAAACTGGGTTTGAACCAGCGTGAGTGCCTGTACCGGAGAAGTCTGTATCTGCTTCGTTGAAGAGTGCTTCATCGCCCGTCTGGGTGCTGTAGCGCGACTTCATTGCGAAGATAAGACCGGTTGGGCCTGTCATTGGCTGAACGCCGCAAACATCATAGGCCATTAGGTTTGGTAGAGCGCGACGAACTAGCGAGATCAGAATTGGATCATAACGATCAATTTCTGTTGCACCGCCACCGGCAATGTTGTTTGCTGCGACTGATTCACGGAGAGCCTTTTGCTGGTTCTCAAGAATGACTGCGGTCACTGAACGCTTGTAGGGATCCTTAATTTCACCTAGATCCGGATGATTAAGAATTGGTTCCCACTTTTTTTCTAATTGTTCTGAAAGAAACATGTAGTTTTCTCCTTTGTTTTAAACTATTGTAATGTTATTTATAAAAACTAAATTTTAGAAGCTACCATTTTGCTAATTGCGGCAACATAACGTCCAAGTTCTGGACTATTTTCAGAAAATTCAATGTTATCGTTATCGTCTTCCAACTTTGTTTCGGTAAGAACGGATTTGTCCTTAGGGAAATAGTTTTCCTTGATAACATTCAACTTCTCTTCATAGATGCCCGCATTCTCAAATGCTACATCAGCGGTTAGAGTCTTGAACTTCTCTGATTCAGTTTGTGCTAGGGTTTCTGTAACCTTAGTAAACACCGAATCTTTGGTAAGTTCAACAGTCTTGCTGTGCAGTTCTACATTTGCAGCCATTGTCTCGTCTAACTTGTTCTTTAGCTCATCAATTTGTTTTTGCATCTCGCCAAGAACGTCATATTTTTCTTCTGGTACTTCGATGTAATGTTCCTTGAAGAGGTTCTTCAAACCAACGAGAAAATCGTTTGTGATCTCATTCTTGAGAGCATTTTCAATTACCAGTTCATTTTCTTTAACATAAGTTTCGGCAACGTAGTTAAGATAAGAATCTACCTTTTCTACCAGTTCTTCCTTAAACGAAGAAATTTGTGTTTCTGCTTCAGCAACCAACTCTTCTTCAATCTGAGTTACTTCTGAGATAACACGGGCAGATACGACGGCCTCAAATAGTGAGGTTGCCTTTGCTCTGAAATCTTCTGAGAGTTCTTCGCCAGCAAAAAGAGTAGCGACATCTGAAGAGTAATCAATTGGTGTTGACTCTTCGTCTTCTGCGCCTTCTTCGGATTCTTCTTGTACGTTACCCTTTGAACTTGACATGTTTACAACTGATGTTGGATCGGCAACTGTCTTGAAATTAGGAGCAGCACCAACGCCTTTGGTTGTCAGTGTACCCTTTTGGTCGCTTTGTTTGCCTGAAACCTTGGCGCCTTCATTTTCGCCATCATCGCCTTCGCGGGTTTCAAACTCGGCGTCCTTAGAGTCGCCTTGCTTTGGATTGGTACTGTCGCCGCCAACTTCCGACTTTGAAGATGCCGAAGTGTCCTTCTTTACGGAACCGGCGCCCAGAGCTTCCGCCTCAGAAACCACTTCTTCCGATAAAGACTTCTTTGTCAGAAGCTCCTTAATTTTTGATTCTACACTCATCTTTTTCTCCTGAAATGTTCAGATTACTTATTGTTATTTATTTATAATAGTTTAACTTTTTACTTTATACTTGACAGAAAATGTTTAAAGACCGCCAATTTTGTCTCTTCCAATCGCTTCGACTTTGCACGTTGAATAATCTTCTTTGATTCTTCAATTTGCTGAGAGGTCCATACACCATTAAGGTTAACCCATTCTTTATTTTCCATAATGCCTCTTACGAAGGCATCAGGAGCAGAAGGATCGGCAACAATATCGGCCGCGGTTGCTAGATAGAAGTCATCTTGGACTTCATTAATGCCTTCAGATGTTAATGTAACCGTACCCATACCGCGTGAAGACACACCAAGTTTGGCACCTTCATCGATAAGATTTCTCACAATCATACCCATTGGTGTGCCTAAAATCTTGGCTCGACCAACGTAATTATCCCCATCTTCTTTTAAAGAAACAATCATATGAGAAACGCGGTCAAGGTTTACTGTTGGGCCCTCTGGATGACCAAGTTCACCTAATGCTCGTTTTTGCTCAACGTATTCTTTGGTGTAACGAGCAACTTCATTGCGCATTATTTCTCTAGGATACATTCTGCCATTACGATTGGTAATGTTTGACTGTAGAAAGACGCCTTCAATAAAATAACTTTTCTTGCCATTTTTATCTTCGGCAATGTATTGGAGGTCTTCATGTACCTCTGTAATTAGTTTCATTAGATTAACGAGCCTCCTGCTGGTTTAACTGAACCACCCTCTGCGGTATCTAGAGGCGCAATTTGATGCTGTTCGTTACCATAACCTGATACCTTGGCCAATTCAAGCACAACAACGCCGCTGGCAAGGCCAGTAAAAGCAATGACAACATCACTGGTATTAAATTCGTTATCGGCCCAACCGGCAAAATCAAACCAACCAGAAGCGGCATCTGTGCCAAACGTCCAAATTACGGTTGAGTTTCTAGAAATGGTTGCCTCACAACCTGATCCTAAAGACCAAAATATTGTTTTAATATTTGCGGTCGGCGTAGATGCAGTTTCACCCGATTTCTTCAAAATTGTTGCCAGAGTGATTGTACCTGTATCACCGGCACTACCACGTACCTTGACAACACCATGAACTTGTGTTAACTTTAATACTACTGGTGTTACTGTTGCCATTGTTTACTCCGGTCTTATTCTGCGGTTTCTGTGTCTTTATTATAACTATCGACATTAAACATGTTGAATGCGACCTCTGTGCGCTTTACATCAAACATATCCGATAATTTATCGTCCATTAATGTTTTAAAAGCGGCTTCAGCGTCAACCATGTCATCACCATCAACCTTGTCGAGCATGTCTAAAATTGCTTCTTTATTTGCCGTCATCAGAATCTCCTTGTAACAATGCATTATGAGTGGCCAAATTCATTTGCTGTTCCGCTTCGGGTGCCATTTGAGCTTCGCCCATGTCTTGGTGGAAAGCAAGTTCTTCATTAATTTCGTCAATTTCATTCTCAGAAAGCATTAAGATATTCTTTTGTACAAATTTCTTGCTATAGAGAGAACCAATAAACGGCGCAACTTGACTCAATATTTCTACTCTTACTCTTAAAATTTCCTGTTCTTTTGATTCAGTATAGTATGCGTCTGTTGCATATTTATACTGGATTTGATCTCGTATTTCTAACCAATCTTCTTCAGTGATAATACCTTTTAATACCAATTGAGTCTTTAACAGATCATCAAATAGCATACTAAAACGTCTACGCAACTTAGCAACAAATTTGGTAAACTTAAGTTCGTCGCGATTGATCTCAGCGGCACGACCAAAGTTTAAACCAGACTGTTGCTCTAAGCGAGAAATAGGAACATTCAGCGATTGATATAATTTACGCTGAAAGAATTCTACGTCCGCAATCTCACCTAAGTTCTGTCCGCCCGGTAGTGTGTCAATCTGAGTACCACGACCACCTTCGCGGCGAGGTAACCAGAAATCTTCCAGCATCGACATCATCTTTTTGTCGTCGCGCAGTTCACCAGTTTGACCATCATACACCAGTTTATTTCTATACTGGTTCATAATACCCTGTAGATATTGTTCGGCCTTCAACTTTGGAAGGTTACCAACGTCCACATAAAAAATTCTTCTTTCTGGCGCTCTAGTGATACGATAAATTACAAGAGCGTTTTCCATCATTCTTAATTGATTTGCCGGCCGAATTGCCTTATGCAAATAACTAAGTGCAATATTTTTGTCTTGATCAACCAAACCGGACGGGCAATAAGCAATGGCATCTTTGTTAATTTTAATAATAGAAGTGCTTGTTGCCGACTGTGCAGTATTATAATCTTTCGGTACAATACCCTTTTCGTTGAAAACAAAATACTCGTCAATTCTTTTAATTAAAGTAACGCCAGATTTTTGATCTGTTTCCTTTACAATCTCACGGACCTTCTTGATCTTACGTGGATCAATATACCGAATATCTTTAATACCTTGCTTTGGTTCTGCGGTATCAATTACTTTGTGAAAACTAATTCTACCGTCTATATACCAACGCTTGAAATAATCGTGCGCTCTGTTGTTAAAATCTAAAATTGAAACCAAATAATCAAATTCTTTTTCAATACTAGACTTTATCGACTTGCTTAATTTAAGTTTATCTAAATCAATTGAAATTGGATCTTCGTCATCCAAATTTGCCATCGAATCGTTAATAATATCTTCAATGGCGGCATCGACATCTGCCATCTGAGCAATTTCTCGGTACTTTCTAATTAAATCACTTTCGGTGGTACCGATGCCCTCTAAATCAAGATACGTGCCATAGTAACCACCGGCCTGAATAGACTCAATAGCTCCACCATCGTCATTGGGTACCACAAACGTTTTTTCGGTTTGTGGTACCTTTGACTTTTCAATTTTAAATCCAAAAAGGTCCAT
>Ga0049084_10000375_pt1 | contig 17394 bp, 15 predicted proteins | sample GreLakmeON33MSRF_FD_66720 | JGI IMG/M metagenome (GOLD analysis project Ga0049084, IMG submission 66720) | Freshwater lentic microbial communities from great Laurentian Lakes, MI, USA - Great Lakes metaG ON33MSRF | ecosystem: Environmental > Aquatic > Freshwater > Lake | place: Great Lakes... | reverse complement strand
TACTTAAAATGTACACAGTATTTCACCAACGCATGACTAATCAACTCTCCGCCTTTTCAAGGAGGAGTGCCCGTCAGCTGACGGGGAGGTGGTTATTTGAAGCAACCGTATCTGAACTGCGAGGGAAAATTTTGGAGATTTTAATAGAGTAGATTTTAAGTGGTTTGGCTACTCATTTTTTTTGCTTTTAACAAATGAAAGATCAAGAAATCGAGAGACCGCGATCATAAAATTTTCAAGAATCTAGTCGCTGTCCCTCAATTTACAGAGGAGAAATGAAGTTTCGGTCTTTGAAGGATCTAACGCCACCTGCGTTACAATGCTAGTGTGATATAATGTGAAAGTAATTATTGATGCTCCGCAGCAGGCACGTGGTGTATTTCGTAAATCTTTCTGAAATTGGTACGGTCAACCCAACCTGCAACATTGAACATCTTGATCCATTCTGGAAAAGAGGCGTAAATCACCTTGTTGTTTGTTTCTAATATCGCTTGTTCTTCCTTGGTGTTACTCGCGAAAAGCACTGTTGTGTCGGCTGATAATTTCATTTCGCTGAGCGAATTTATTTTCTCAATACGCAGATTTGTTCGTTTGTAATAGTAAACGTCTAAGGCACGTGAATAAGGATTCCCCTCTATCCAATACACCTTGGTAGCATGGGGGTAATCATTGTAAATCTTATGGTACAAAGGCACTTGCGCATCAGCAGGCTTCAATGCTGAAATGGCTAAAAATAGGCCGTTGTAAATCCAAAACAAAACGGCACTCACTTTAAAAATTTTACTTTGCAAAAAGCCCTTCCACTTGGCGTTTACTATTTCACCTGACGACACAATAATTAATGGCAAAAAACCAATGAGAGGGAAAAGGAAACGCAATTCCTTGTGCGAAATATACATGTGTGCTGCCATAAAAGGAACAACAGTCCATACAACGGCGTCTTTTCTCTTGAAAATTAAAATAAGTAGTAAGGGAAGTATAAATAACAAACTAAAAGGAGGGATGCCTGCACTAACAATTTGTGCAAAGTAGTAGTGCCAAGGTTCTACACCGAATTCAGCAGCCTTATTCAGTAAAATATTTTGTTCGAAATATTTCCAAGAGGTCAGCACCCACTCGTTGTAAAACCAATGGTCGATCAGTATGCCAACAGCAAACATCGCAACAATACCGGCGGCGATGAGCAATATGTCGCTGAATTTACTTTTGTTTATGAAAAAGATCCAAGCCAAAAAACCAACCATTAAAAATGCGTTTTGGTAGCGAAAAAGAAAGGAAAGTCCCAGCAGTAAACCAATCGCGAAGTACTGCTTCTTGCTCAAGTTTTTCCAAATGAAGAAGAGTGCAAAGGCGATTACAAAAACGCGTCCAGACAAATTTTCAGAAGAAAATCGAACGCTGTTGTACACCGAGAACCACAAAAAAAACGAAAGTAAAATAAAACTCAATTTCAATTTATCTCCTTGTATTTTGTCAATGAACGCTTTGATCAGCAAATGAATGCTTAAAAAAGACAAGGCCGCTGTGAATAGGCGCAACAAAAAAGTAATGGTGAAGGGGCTGTCAATATTAATTAGCCCAAATATTTTATGTGCAACAAATACCATCATGGGCTGAATTGCGGGACGCATTTGTTCTGCGTATTCCCACGCCAGGTTGGCTTTTTCTGTCAATCCTAATTTCAATCCGGCAAATTCCATCACCTGGTGGTGCTCGTCGTAGTGGTGAACACCTTGCGAAAAATAAGCGGCCAAAATAAAGAGCAAGGCGGCTATGCTGTATATATATTTCTTTTGCATGTGGCTGATTTTGTTGCGAATTTACATAAAATCCCTTCCCTCTGCTAAGTTTAGTGATAGCGAACTGTGCTGAATCTTTTCTTGTCCCGATTCTCGGGATTCAGCTTCGTTATATTCTTCTTTTCTAAAGAAGCATGATCCCGATTCTCGGAAAAAAATCTTCCGCCAAAAGCCCTGTTCGTCTGCCGACGAATCCTGCCGGCCCGCTCTCCCAAAATTACGAAAGCTCCTTGGTCCGCTTTCTATTTTGGGTTCACAGCCTTTCAACATGCCCGTATTTTGGCTCGGGCCAGCGCACAATAGTTACACATACTTAAAATGTACACAGTATTTCACCAACGCATGACTAATCAACTCTCCGCCTTTTCAAGGAGGAGTGCCCGTCAGCTGACGGGGAGGTGGTTATTTGAAGCAACCGTACCGGAAATGCGAGGGAAAATTTTGGAGATTTTAATAGAGTAGATTTTAAGTGGTTTGACCACTCATTTTTTTTGCTTTTAACAAATGAAAGATCAAGAAACCGAGAGACCGCGATCATAAAATTTTCAAGAACCTAGTCGCTGTCCCTCAATTTATTTTATCAGAGGCGCTTTCAGGACTTTTAACATCGTAAATATTCTCCCTTTCATAGCGCTTGCCTATGTACTGGAGACTTTCTACTGTGACATTGTATTTTCTGTATTTAAAACTAACGTTGCAGTTTGGGCGAGATGCTTTTCATTTTATAAACATAAAACTTTATCAACTTTAATTCATGATAAACTATAGATTGTGGAATGAGTTGAAATTCAATACATTTAAATTTCAAAAACTATTAAGAATACAACCATGAGCAAGGGAATTTTACTTTTACTTTTTATAGCCAGTTCCATCCATGCACAAGTAGAAATATCTATTGATAAATTTAATAGCGCATCTTCATTTTACACAGCTTTCAACAATGGAAGTGGCACGGTAAATACTTCCAATAACTTCAGCGATTTTGTTAGCGGAAATGCAAGCTTGCAAATCGACTACTCATTTAACAGTGGAACAAACTATTTTTTCTCGGTGTTTAAAAATTATTCTACCGCCACTAAAGACTGGTCGTTCAACAGCACTAAATTTATTTTGCGTCACAAAAACGGAAGCAACAAAACAGTTTTAAAATTACGATTGTGGGAAGACATTAACCGAAATGGGAGCAGCGACAATGAAGACGAAGTTTTTGTTTGTAGTACTAACATTACAGCCGGACAAACAACCTGGACTTTGAGTGAATTTTTAATTGCTGATTTCATTAAACTAAGCGGCAATGGAAATGGTAATCTCGATTTAAACAGAATACGAGGATGGGATATCGCAATTGAAAACACATCAGCGCTAAGCCATTCGTCACAAATACTTTTCGATGAATTGCTATTGCAAAGCAGTTATACTCCGCCTACAAATTCTACAGCAAAATTGTCGGGCTCTTTTGTCCAACTTTGGAACAGTAACGGCTGTTCTTGTGGGCAATGGAGTTTGCAGCAATGGAAATATGAATTTGAAAAAATGAAAGATGCCTGCATGAGCACTTTTGTAATTCAATATGGAGTTTACAATGATTTATCGTGGTATAGTCCGAGTAACCTTTCTTTCGTCAACTACAAAGAAAATACACTCAATAAAATTTTTGAAGCAGCAGAAGAAAAGGGAATACACGTTTATGTTGGATTGTATTTCGATGAAAATTGGAATTCTGCTGATAAGTCCTCCTCCGCTACTTACTCTAATTTACTCACAAAACACCAGAAAACTATTGATGAAATTTATAGTTTATTTGGCAATAGTTCGGCTTTTAAAGGATGGTACATTCCTCAAGAAATAAACGATTTAGAATGGCAAAATAATCCGGCCAAAGATTTATTGTTCAATTGGGTTCAAAATGTTGCCAGCTATGCTCATAGCAAAAGCACCAACAAAAAAGTGATGATTGCTCCTTTCTTTAATTTGTGGATGCCTGCCGATGTGCTAAAAAATTGGTATGATGAATTTTTATCAATAGCTACAGATATTGATCAAGTATTTCCGCAAGACGGCGTAGGTATTACATTGAAAAATGTGAATTACGATGTACCACTTTTCTATTCGAAAATTAAAGAAGCTTGCGATGCGCACTCGGTTGAATTTGGCGCAACGGTAGAATCATTTCAACAACTTACAGGATGGCCCATCGACAACGGAAACTTCAGCGCACAATCGGCAGATGTGAATAGACTAAAAACACAAATTTGGGAAGCCCAAACACACAATCCAGTAGAAATAATTCAATTTGAATGGGCTTATATGCAAGGTGATTTGTATAGTGATTATTTAAACTACAGTTCTTGCAACACCACATCTGTAATCGAAAAACAAAACAATGAGTTTATTATCTATCCTAATCCTGCAGATCATATTTTACACTTTTCTAGCAATTTAGAAAAAGTGAAAATTTACAATTCATTGGGAAGCACATTATCAACATACACAAATTGCGATGAGATTTCGCTAAACAATTTCGACAGCGGAATTTATTTTATTGAAGCTGAAGCTGCGAATAAAGTGTGCAAAGGAACTTTTGTGAAACAATAAGTTGGGAGGTACATTATTGTCCCTCAATATCTTCAAGGTAAATTCACACAGTGTTTTGTCCCGTATGGCTCAACACAAAAGGAGTTTTTTTCCATTAAGAATTCTCCGTCTTTTCTTAACTTTTCCAGCGCATCAACTCTGACTGTTGATTCGCGCCATTCATCTTGAGTATCTTTGTTTGCTGGATACTTCAAAGTATGTTTTCGCACTTCATTGAATTCATGAAGCCATTTGTATTCGTGCACTCCATCAGCTGGAGAACCGTGACATTCTTTATTGGTTTTGGCTATCATTGCTGCTAGGCCATCGTCATCTTCGCCATCACCATGCTGAATGCAAGCATCATACAAACACAAAAGAGTTAAGGGATATTGAATGCCATTTGTTATAGCATAGCCAACAGCAGGTTGGTAATACAAAGAATCGGCAAGGTAATCTTGCACTTTAATGAAAATAGAGTCGCTTGCTGCGCTTGTCCATAGGGAAGGCAATTGCTCTAAACCATCTACACTAGCGCTTTCGGTGCTGGCATATTGTTGAAGGAGAGGTATTAAACTTACAAAGGAATTAGTGGGGACTTTTTGTGTATATAGTTCAACAACGGCTAGTAAATCACCTGTACCTGTTGTGAAACCTGCTTTTCCTGCGGTATATCCTCTGCCGTCGTTAAGATTTTCTATATACCCATATTTGATGGTTGGGTCGTCGTTTTCGAAACAGGAAATAATTTTATCTGCTAAAATTTTTTGCTCTTTGTTGAAGGGGATTTTCCCTGTGATATTCTCGGGACCTTTTTTTATACATGAAAATAAAAATAAGGTGCCTGCTAAAAATAGGAATTGAAATCTGCAACAAAAAGGATTGTATTTGGTCATAGTTAAATATAAAGTTTAAAAGGTACTTATCAAAACCTAATCGATAATCTCGTTTCATTTGAAACTTGAAAGAAGCAATGCATTACACTTCTAAATAAATTAAACTATTTTCGCACAAAATTATTTGATGCTTTCTACCAGAAATATTTACATTGTTGCTGCTATACTTTTTATAGTAACTGCCTTTTTTTCTGCAGGATTTTATCATTTCGATGAGCATTTTCAAATATTGGAGTTTGGTGGGTTGAAATTAGGACTGACTGAAGCGGCAAAATTACCGTGGGAGTTCGAAGCGAAGATGCGCCCTGCGTTGCAGCCGGCAATGGTTTACGGTATGCACAAAGTGATGTCGGTGTTAGGGGTGGATGATCCCTTCACCATTTCGTTTGTGTTGCGTCTTTTTGCAGCGGCAGTTTCCTTCTTAAGTATTCATTTATTAATCAAAGCTTTCATTGATAAAATAAAAGGAGAAAAACTGCAATTGAGTTTTATCCTTTTGTCGTTTTTTCTTTGGTTTTCGGTGTACAATAGCGTTCGATTTTCATCGGAAAATATGGGAGGAAGAGTTTTTATCATTGCCTTTGCGCTTTTCTTTACTTGGAAAAACATTTCGTTGAAGCAGCATTTTTTGGTGGGATTTTTATTAGGAATTTCTTTTCTTTTTCGATACCAAAATGCTTTTATGATAGCTGGTTTTGTGGCTTGGATGCTGTTCGTGAACAAAAATAAATGGAAGGAATTACTCTTGTTAGTAATTGGATTTACCATTGCATTTGGCATTGGTGTATTGCTCGATAGATGGTTTTATGAAGAATGGGTATTTACCACTTGGAAATATTTTGAGCAAAATATATTGCTGAACAAAGCAGCCGATTTTGGGGTAGAGCCATGGTATTTTTATGCTATTGATTTATTGAACAAAGGTATTCCTCCTTTTAGTATACTCTATCTTTTGCCATTTCTTGTGCTGTGCATTTATCAAAGAAAAAATGCTGCCGTTTGGTGTATCGTACCTTTCGTTGTTTTGCATTCTTACATAGCCCACAAGGAGTTAAGATTTTTATTTCCTTTAATTGGATTTATTCCGTTATTGGCAGTTCAATGTGGTGAGATTTTTAAGGAGAAATGGCCTTTGTTTTTTCAGAATAAAGTACTTAAGGTTTTCATTTATTTATTTTGGGCATACAATACTATTTTTCTTTTGATTACTTCGTTTAAGGCTGCTGACGCAAGACTTCCGCTATTTGAAATGATTTACGATAGCTATCAAAAACCTGTTAAGTTGTATTATATAGAAGACAGTCCGTATGGAACTACCGCAAAATTTTATTATTTCTCTAAACCAAATTTTTCTTCGCATGAAATACACCGTATAAACGAACTCAAATTAGCCAAAGACACCGTTGTACTTTTTGTAACCAGAGATGTGAACGAGCAGCAAATCCTCTCAAAGAAAAACAAACTTGTTTACGAATCATTTCCGCAATGGATAAAGCTATTTAATGTTGGCGGATGGGTGGAAAGAACCAAGTTTAAAAAGGTTTACGAATTAAAATCGGAATACAACAACTAAATATTTTCTTTACAGGCTTCTTAAAAACTCATTTAAGGGGAGTTCTTAAAATTAAAATGTTAATAACCAGTCAATTAAATCAATTATTCAAACGTGCTATTTTGTAGATTTGCTAAAACAAAAAAATGGCTACGCAATACAAATCACAAGGGAAGCTAAGTTTATTTGATGAAGAATTTTCGATAGAAAAATTATCCGCAATAGGCAATCCTTTAGAAACGATAAGTCTCGTAATTGACTTTAAAATGTTTCGTTCAACATTGGAAGGTAAATTACTAAACACGAATTAAATAAGTAATGCAGGGGCAAAACCTTACGATGTAGTTTTGATGTTCAAAATAATGATACTACAACACAACGCTACTATGGTTTAGGCGATAAGCAGATAGAGTATCAAATCATAGATAGAATAAGTTTCAAGAAATTTCTTGACATAGAAGCAGCCGATAAAATACCAGACGAAAAAACGGTTTGGTTGTTTCGAGAAAACATAACAAGTGCAGGACTTGTAGAAGATTTATTTATGGAATTTAAAAATCATTTAGCAACGAAAGAACTCATTTTCAATGAAGGCCAGTTAGTAGATGCAAGTTTTACAATAGCACCTCGCCAGCGCAATACACGAGAAGAAAACGAAAAGATAAAAAATGGAGAGGGCGATGATTTATCGAATAATCATCCACACAAGAAACGCCATAAAGATATTGATGCGCTCTGGACAAAGAAAAATAACGAAACATTCTAAGGCTATAAAAACCGTGCGAAGGTTGATACAAAAAGTAAATTCGTAAACACCTGCATTGTTACCGATGCGTCAGTACACGACTCTCAAGCATTAGAAAACTTGCTGAATGAAAAAGACAAAGGACAGGTATTGCACGCTGATAGCGCCTGCACAGGTGAAGAACAAGAACAAACAATTGAGAAGTATAAAATGAAAAACAAAGTACATGAGAAAGGCTGCCGCAATAAACCATTAACAGACGAACAAAAAGCTAACAACAAAGAAAAATCAAAAACCAGAGCACGAGTAGTCCGCCAGTTGGCGGATGGCTTCATGGAATAAAGCATGAATGGCTTATTTATTCGCTCAATTGGAATAGTGCGAGCAACAGGAATAATAGGGCTGATAAATTTGACTTACAATATATTTAGATACGAACAAGTAATGCGTCAAAAGCCAATAAAGTCAACCAATAGATAGATAGATAGATAGATGAATTTTTACTCGTGTTTTCAAAACAAATAATATACATTTGCTTATAATTTTTAGAAAATCGTTTGAAGGGTTCTACGATTTTTTTGAATCAAATTAAGAAAAACCAATTTTTAGAACCCACCTTAAATCATTCCGACTTTATGGAGTATATTTTAACATATTTACAATACTTTACATTAATTGGTCTAAGTTTCTTACTAAGTTTATTTGTAGGTGCCTTTTTGTTAAACAGCTCTAAGGAATTGAATGATAAGCCTTTCTTTAAAATTTTTCTTTCGGCATTTAGTGGACAATTATTTTTTGTTGCTGTGATGGCTATTTTTTGTACTAAGGGAAAAACAGTTTTTATAGCTTATCCATTTATCTATGCCTTTTATCTTTTTCATTCTAAAAAAGTTAAGAGCACCTTTATATTAGAAAATATAAAAAGAAAACAATTTTCTTGGTCGAATATTGCTCTTGCATTTGTTCTTATTTTCTTTGCTTTTTCATGGAGTTTTTTTGTTTCAGCAGATTTTGATGCTTATGGTGTTCTTAATATTCCAAGTTTTAATATTGGTGAAAGTTTAGACTACTATCACTTCTATACCAATGTTGGATACTTTATTCAGGAAAGTGGGAATGAAAATATACATCGAGTAAAGAATGTTTTAAGTGATGATTTCACTCTTTCAACTCCTTATCACTATTATGACCTTTGGTTAAACAATTTTTTCTCAACTGTTTTTAATGCCAATTACGTTAAAATACAATATTTTGTATCTCGTCCTCTTATGCTAGGAACAACGCTATTGGGTGTCTTGTCTATTGCAGAATTTTTTTCTGCTGTTAAAGTAAAGCATCTTTTTTACACCATAAGTTTTGCCTTTGTTGGTCCGCTTTTTTTATCATTTCTACAAGATAAGATTTCATTCTTTGCCTTTATCAATCCTTTTTTTGATTTTCTATTGTGCATTACTCCGCACAAAACCGCTTACTATTACTCTTTTATAATTGCCGGATTGCTTTTTCTTAAAAGTAGAAGGTGGGTTAATGCACAGCTTTTTTTTGTTGCACTTCCTATAGCAAGTATCACTGCTTTTCCTGCATTGATGAGTTTGTCTTTCGCGTTGCCTATTGTGCTTTTGATATTTAAGTTTATTGATAAAAAGCAGTTAATGTTTTTATATCTGCTTATTGCAGGAGCTTCTGTTTTCTTCACAACACCTTATCTTACAAATAATGCGAGTAATATTAAATTGCATTCATTTACTGATTTGTTTTTCGATTCAATAAAGGACAGTTCCCTATCTTCTTTTCTTATAATGTCAATTAAATCTGGTATTCATAAAGCATTGTATTTTGTTCCGCTCTTTTTACTCTTATGGTTATTATTGTTAGTTATTTTTTGGGGCAGAATAAAGGAATCTTTAGTAGAAAATAAAATACTAATTGTTTCACTTTTTTTCGTTTTTCTTGGTGGAATTGTTGCTTGGAATACTCTGAATACCTTGCATGACAGCTATCAGCTGCTTATTCATCCAATGAGTGTGCTAATTAATTCTATTTTCTTTTTTGCTTTGTTTCGAGCGCTTAACATAAAGAAATTAAAAATTATTACTCATTTGATTCTTTTCATCTGCGTTTCTGTAAATCTCGCGTTAGCGTTAACAAGAATACATGCTGACCGAGCAGAAAGCAATCCGTTTTCTAATGATTATCTAGAGGCACTTGAGAAGATTAGTAACGATAAAATTGGTTTGCAAATAGTTGCCTCCTATCGTCCTTCAATTATTTATAGCGATAGATATTTTCAGGGAGCCCATATTTACTTTTTCGGACACCAGTTGCAATTGTTTAAAAATGATATAGGATTTATAGGAATTGACGATTTTAATATTCATTTTGAATATAAGGATTCATATAAGATTAAAAGAACAGAGAATTTAATTAAAGAGTTTGGATTCTATAATTTTATGGAAGAACAAAAAAAGAAGGGGATTTATCATACTGTGGAGCAGTATCAGATTGACTTCTTAAGAGAATATAAAATTGCTTATTTAGTATATTATAAAGATGTTACGTTGCCTTCTTCAGTTGAAAAGCTTATTGCCAAAAGAGTTATTGACTCAAAGAGCGGTGAAGTCTTTTGTGTTTTAAAGTATAATTAGTTTCTGTTTTATTCTAAGGAAATTACAATAAAAGTTCTTTAAATTCTTTAATAATGCTATTAATGTCGTCGGCATTCATTGGCACATATAGCGGTATTACAATGCTATTATCGGCTGCATCTTCTGAGATAGGTAAATAATCCTTGTAGCCTAAATCTAGGTATGCTTTTTCTCTGTGAGAATTCATAATTCCTCTTCTGGTTGCTATACCTTTATCCAATAATTTTTGCATTAAATCATTTCTGGAAACGTTACAATTCTTCTTCAAGTAAATACTGAAAGATTGGTAATTAGTATAGAAGCCCTGTGCCTCTATGGGTAGTTCAATGCAATCTATATCTTTTAATGCGTTTATATATTGCATTGCAATTTTTCTTCTTTCTTGCACTATCCAATCTAGCTTTTCCAATTGTTTTATTCCAATAGCTGCTTGCACATCTGTCATTCTGTAATTGTATCCCACTAATACGTGCTCTTCAAAAAGTATTTTATCTGAGGAATGCCTCACTCTGTCGTTAATTGACATGCCGTGTTGGCGCAATAATTTTAGCTTGTTGTAATATTCTTCGTTAGATGTTGTAATCATTCCTCCGTCTCCTGTTGTAATGATTTTTCGTGGGTGAAAAGAGAAACAAACCAGTTCGCTGTGACTACCAATTTTTTCGCCTTTGTATGAGGAACCTGCAGCACAGGCAGCATCTTCAATTAATTTTAAATTATACTTTTTGCATAAATCTGTAAAGGCATCAATATCGGCAGGCATACCAATCTGATGTACAATAAGAATTGCTTTTGTTTTTGGCGTGATCAATTGTTCGGCATGCTTCGCATCAATGTTATATGTTTTGTGATCTACTTCGGCAAAAACAGGAGTGGCACTAGTATATAAAATAGAGTTTGCTGTGGCGATGTAACTCATCGACGGACAAATTACTTCATCTCCTTTTCCAACACCTGCAACGATCATCGAAAGGTGCAAGGCAGTGGTGCAATTTGATAATGCTACCGCATATTTAGAACCAACATATTTAGCGAATTTCTCTTCGAATTCTTGTACTTTCGGACCCTGGGTAACCCAGTTGCTTAATACTACATCATGAGCAGCTTTTGCTTCGTCTTCCGTTAAATAAGGTTTTGCTAATGGAATCATTATTCCCAGTTTTTTAGTTTAATTTCCGACAACATATTTTTTTTCTCCATCAACTCCGTATAGTATTGAATGGTGGTTTTTAATCCTTCTTCAAAAGGCATTAAGTTGGTGAAGCCTGTTATATTTTTAAATTTAGTAGCATCCACCCACAGACGCATAACATCTGCAGGTCTATCTTCTAAAAATTGAATAGGCAATTCTTTTTCTTTTCCCATCAATTGCAACAACTTTGCAAGCAGATCTTTCATGGTGATTTCTTCACCCGTACCTATGTTAATGATTTCTCCTGCAATGTTTTCTATGTCGATTAATCCAGCTAATGCACGCGCCGTATCTTTCACATAAAAGAAATCTCGAGTGATGAGTCCGTCACCAAAAACAATTGGATTTTTACCATACAAAATATTCACAATACTTCGAGGAATGATTTCCCCCGCATCACCTTCGTAATGGGCTCTAGGGCCATAATTATTGAAAATTCTCAAAACAGTAGTGTTCATTCCATAACATTTGTTGTATGAATAGGCATAGTTTTCTCCCGCTAGTTTACTAGAACCATAAACAGTTTTTGGCAAAGGCACGCCACTTTCATTAATTGGAAATGTTTTAATGTCTCCGTAAATTTCTGAGGTAGAAATGTAGAAAAATCTTTTTACGGAATGCTTACGCGAAGCCTCTAAAACATTAAGTGTTCCTTCTGCATTTACACGGTGATTTTCGAACGGACTATGAATAGAATGTCGAACACCTAAACAAGCCAAATGAAATACAATGTCAATACTCTTCAGCACCTCATTGCATTTTTCCTGATCGAGAATATCTCCTTCAACGAAAGTGAATTCTTTATAAGATTTAGCCTCTTCAAGATTTTCTATTTTTCCGTTTTCCAAATTGTCTAATGCTGTTACTTCGTAACCACTTTCCAATAAATGGTCTACCAAATGCGATCCAATAAAACCGGCACCACCAGTCACAAGCACTCTTGTGTTTTTAGAATCTTTCATGTTTATCTGTTTATTTCAATAATGTCTTTAATAATAAAAACGGGCCTTTTTCTACTTGCATCCAATGTTCTCCAAAGGTATTCGGCAATGATGCCCAATGATATATTCGTAACGCCAAACCCTAACATTAATATAGTTCCCATAATGGCCCACCCTGGAGTTAAATCGCCTATAATCAATTTTCGGTATACTAGATATAGAGAGTAGATAATTCCTGTGAGAAACATCAAGAATCCAACTATCGTTACGATACGAATAGGGAAGTAGGAAAAGGAAATAAAAGAATCGACCAACAGTTTCACTTTTTTAGAAAGTGTCCATTTTGATTTCCCTACTTTTCTTTGTTGCTTTTCGTAATAGATAGTGGTTTGAGTGAATCCTAAAGTGAGTATTTGTAAAAATATAGAAGAATTGGCTTCTATATTTTGATTCAAACAACTCACTACTTTTTTGTCGAACAACACAATGTCAAATCCTTTTTCAGGATAATCCTGATTCACGAATTTCTTCATGAGGTAAGAATATCCTTTCGAGAAATTTCGATCTATCATTCCGCTGGGTAATGTGCTGCGTGTTGCCCAAACAATATTTGCGCTCTCTGTTTCGTGTTTTGTATACATATCAAGCAACAATTGCAAAGGATCTTGCAAGTCGGCATATATAAATGAAACCAAGTCGCCAGTTGCATTTAAAATTCCTGCTCTTAGTGCTGCGTGAGAGCCATAGTTTTTCGATAAGGATATTACTTTTCCGCTATAGGAATGAGGATTGCTTTGGGTGAGTAGCTCAACTGAATTATCGACAGATCCATCGTTTACAAAAATGATTTCCCATGCTATAGTGTTGTGAAGCTTACAAAAATTATCAAGCTCGGAGGTTAAAAATGGAATATTTGCCGCCTCATTTAAAAAAGGAATAATGACACTTATTTTTTTCATGGAATTATTCTTGAAGGATTACCTACTGCTTTTGATTGTGAAGGAACAGAACGTATTACGGTTGATCCCATTCCAATAATTGTTTGATCGCCGATAGAAATATTGTTAATCACACTTGTGCCGCTGCCGATATAGCATTTCTCCCCTATAGATGTATAACCCGCTATTGTAATGTTAGATCCTATTAATGTGTAGTTGCCTACGGTAGAATCGTGGTGAATTACGGTGTTGGGCAGCACAATGATATGATGGCCAATTTTTGCGTTTGCTGTAATACAAACGCCTGCCATAATCAATACATTTTTTCCTATACTGGCAAGTGGTGAAACGTTCGCTTTTGGGTGGATGATTGTTGTAAATCGATTTTCATTTAATTTCAAACCATCAATGATTTCATTTCTTTTTTGAAAGGAAGTCGGACTTCCTGGCACAGCAAGTACCATTGCATCTTTAAAATTATTAAAAGCTTCTCTTCCATAGACGTGAAAACCATATTCGTGTTTTCCTTGTTTTTCGGGAGTGTCGTCTACAAAGCCTACAAATTCAAATTCTGTTGAATTTTGCAGACAAGATAAGGCCTCTAAACCATTGCCATTGAAAGGAAATATTATTAACTTTTTCAATCCTTAATAATTATTGATAGCATCACTTACTTTGTTTACTTGCTCGTCTGTTAGCTCTGCATACATTGGTAAACTTACACAGTGTTCTGCCAAATATTCTGAATGAGGAAAATCTCCTTTTTTGTAATTTAAATGGGCATATGCTTTTTGCAAATGGCAAGGAACAGGGTAGTGCAAGCCTGGCTGAATATCATTGCTTTGCAAATGCTTAATGAAAGCATCTCTATTTTCTGTAGTAACCACAAATAAATGATATACCGACTGCACATCATTTGGTTGCATTTGCATAACTACTTTAGGATTCGCAATTTTAGTCTGGTACTCTTTTGCAATAGCTTGTCTTCTTGCATTCCAGCCACTCAAATATTTTAATTTCACTTGCAAAGAAACCGCTTCTAATCCGCCCATTCGCATATTGAAACCCAATTCATCATGATAGTATCTTACTGTAGAACCATGATTTCTTAAGCTTTGTAAATGCTTGTAATAACTTTCATTATTCGTAGTAATTCCACCGCCTTCCCCACATGCACCTAAATTTTTCCCGGGATAAAAACTAAAGCAAGCCAAGTCTCCCATGTTACCAACATGTTTACCTTTATATAACGCTCCATGAGCTTGTGCAGCATCTTCAATTAGAAATAATTTGTGCTCATCAGCAATTTTTTTTACGGCGTCGAAATCGAAGGGCTGACCATATAAATGAACGCCAATAATTGCTTTTGTTTTCGATGTTATTTTTGCACTTATTTGATCGGCATCAATTTCCCACGTGTCGTTTTTACAATCCACAAAAACTGGAGTAGCGCCGCAATAAGATACACCCCAAGCTGTTGCAATAAAAGTATTTGCCGGAACTATAACTTCATCGCCTGCGCCAATGCCCAAGGATAACATTGCCAAGTGCAGGGCAGATGTTCCGTTGTTTACACCTATGGCATATTTTGAATGAGAAAAAACAGCAAACTGCTTTTCAAACTCTTCTACAAAATGTCCGCCCGAAAATGCTGTATTGTCATACACTTTTTCAAACAGTTCAAATATTTCTTTTTTTACAGATTGCTGTTGCAATTTTAAATCTAAACAAGGAATCGTCATGTCTTTATCTTAAGAGTTGTATTTAATAATTTTAGCTGGATTGCCTACTACTACAGTATTTGCAGGAACATCTTTCACTACTACCGCACCAGCGCCAACCAATGCATTTTCACCAATGGTTATACCACATAAAATCGTAGCGTTACTTCCAATAGAGGCTCCTTTTTTGATATATGTTTTGATGAGTTTCCAGTCGGCTTCTGTTTGAGCACTACCATCGGGATTAGTTGCTCTTGGTATTAAATCGTTCGTAAACATTACGCCATGTCCTACAAAAACATTGTCTTCGATAATTACACCTTCACATAAAAAGGAGTGACTGCTTATTTTGCAGTGCTTTCCAATGAAACACCCTTTTTGAATTTCTACAAAAGCGCCGATTTTAGAGTTCGAGTCAATCTCGCAGCCATAGGCATTCACGAAATTAAAGATCCGCACATTCTCTCCAACTTTTACATTAACAAGGGATCTTCTCGGACTATCTTCGTTTAAAATTTCCATCTTCAATTATTTTATTTTCACCTCTTTTCCGTTGTTTTTTATTGATTCCTGAGAGGCTTCTAACACCTTAACAACTCTTAGTCCCAATTGAGCGTCGCATCGTGGTTTGGTGTTGTTTATTAAGGCTTGCACAAAATCATTGGCCATGCCCTTTAACGCTTCATTGGTTTCTAACTTCGGAATAAAAATATTTCCTGTTCTGTAATCGACCAGTATTTTGGTTTTGTCTTCTTCGCTTTTGATTTCATAGCCTGTCTCATAAATTTTAATTTTTTCGGATGCTTCCATATCGTTGTATGAAATCATTTTTTTGTCTCCACCTACCAGCATTTGTCTCAGCTTCACAGGGGAAGTCCATGAGCAATTGAAGTGAGCAATGAAATTCGATTGATAATTCAAGGTGAGGTAAGCAATGTTTTCAATACCATTGTTAGTATGAGATATTCCTGTTGCTTGTACACTAACAGGTTTGTCGGCTATCAAATAATCGCATATCGACACATCATGTGGTGCTAAATCCCACAGCACATTCACATCTGGTTGAAATAGTCCGAGATTTATTCTTGTTGAATCTAAATATTTCAAATTTCCAATATCCCCTGCCTCAATCAAACTTTTCATTTTTTCTACAGCGCTGGTGTATAAAAAAGTGTGATCGACCATTAAAACTCTATTGTGTTTGTCGGCAATCTCAATGAGTTCTTCAGCTTCCTTTACCGATGAGGTCATTGGCTTTTCGATAAGCACATGTTTTCCTGCCAATAAAGCTTTTTTAGCAATAGGATAATGAGAAAAAACAGGTGTTGCAATAACAACGGCATCAATGTTTTTATTGGCAATTACATCGTCAATATTTGTAGTAACGTTTAGAGTAGGATAAATTTTCTGAGCCAAAGTCAATCTTTCAGGTCTTGCATCACATAGTGTATGTGCGGTGCATCCATTTACAGAAGAGAAATTTCGCAATAAATTTGGTCCCCAATATCCATATCCAATTAGCGCTATATTCATTTTGAAAAAGAGGTAAAGTGTTTAAATGTACTGCAAGATACAATCAAAACTTCAAAAGCTAAAACTTCTTGAAAAAAAGAATTAAAGCAATCATTTCAATTTTTTACTTGTTTTTATAACGCGCTGGAATAGAGTTGTTTATTGTTTATATTTTTAAATAGCGAAGTTGCAATATGTCCGCCAAACCCAAAAGTATTGCTCATCGCATAATTCACCGTTCTGTTTTGTTAACAGTGATGTTTTTGAAACATTTTTAAAACAAATGATAAAATATAGTAAGCGCAAAATCTACTGTATAACAGACAATCATTCGGCGCATAAAACAAAGAAATTAAATGAGTGGTTAGCTAGAAATATAAAAAGGATAGAAGTGTTTTTCTTGCGGCCTTATAGCCCAGAATTAAATCCTCAAGAATATGTGAACCAAGATGTGAAGACAAATATAATTGTTAAGAAACGCCCAATGAACAAGGCTGCGATGAAGACTAACGTTAAAGATTTTATGCTAAAAAGAAAAAAGAATAAAAAGCAGGTGCAAAAGTACTTCCATGAAAAATAAGTCAGATATGCTGCGTAGAGTTTTTATAGGACTTACTAGACTAAACGATTAATATTAAAACTATTTAATGATTTGTGTGAGTTATTTATCTAGCTGACCAAATACAACACAAAATACCCAATCACCAAAACATCAAAAAACCATTTTCTCTTGTAGGCATCGAAATACATGGCGCCTAAAAAGGATAATGGAAAAAGGAAAAATGATAGTTCGGCAAACGAATTTGCGCCAAAGAAAGAAAGTACAATAATGCCCACAAATAATAGTAAGAGCACATCGTAAAACACCCTGTTTTTTAA
>Ga0049084_10000373_pt1 | contig 17426 bp, 13 predicted proteins | sample GreLakmeON33MSRF_FD_66720 | JGI IMG/M metagenome (GOLD analysis project Ga0049084, IMG submission 66720) | Freshwater lentic microbial communities from great Laurentian Lakes, MI, USA - Great Lakes metaG ON33MSRF | ecosystem: Environmental > Aquatic > Freshwater > Lake | place: Great Lakes... | reverse complement strand
CTCGAAGCCCTCGGCCAGAAAAAATACAGTCTCGCCCGCGAGGCCATCCTCGCACTTCCCGCCACCGGCCCGGTGCCCGACAACCGCTACGCCGCCTACATTCCCCGCATCCTTGCCAACCTCCGCGCCAAACTCGACGCCGCCACCGCGCCCGTCGGCGAAGCGAAAAAAGGGAAACGCAAAGCCGCAAAGTGAGGCGGATCGCTCAGTCGCCGTATGGCGCTTCCACTCACCGAACCTAAAAACGGCCGTTGAAGCGCGGAGCGCGCGGCGCGCGGGGCGTCAGCGCCCGGACTTCCTCTCCCGTTTTTTCATCGCACTCGCGAAAAAAACCACAGCGCCAGCGCACCCATCCCGATATTCGGCAACCATGCCGCCACCGCCGGATCGACAATCTGTTTCGTCGCCAGTGACGCCGCGATGTTCGCCATCACGTAATAGAGAAAGAAGAGCCCGATGGACTTGGAAACACCCACCGCCGGATTCACGCGCACACCGGTCACGGAAAACGGAATCGCCATCGCGATGACTAGCAGGGGCACGAGCGTATCCGCAATCAAACCATAATAACGCACCGCATAGGGCACCGACTTCGGATTCTGCTCTGCTTCCAAATATTCGATCAGTTCCCCCATCTCGTGCAGCGAGAGATCCACCGGGCGCCGGTCGATGAGCAACATCAGCTGGGGATCTTCGCGGTAGTTTCCTTTGATTTTTTCGGTAAACGGCGTCGACCCCAGCAATTCCCCCGTCTCGGGCGCGAACGCCAGCTCGCGTCCATCCTTCAACACCCAACCGTGCCGTTGGTCGTCATACCACGCTTCGGCGGCGATGAATCGCGTCGTCTCGCGCCGCTGGGCGTCGAGTTCCGACACCGACACGCCATACCCATGTTTCGTGAACCGGCTGTAGCGGTTGAAAAACCACATGCGCCGCTCGCGCGCATTGTCGAACGCCACGCTGTAGGCCGCCCCGACGCGATCCGGCGTCAGCGATTTCGCATCACGCTGAAACCCCAGTTCGTCGCGCAGTGACCGCGACTCCTCCACCGACCAAGGCACCACCGTCGTATTGAGCCACCAAGAGAGCCCGCAGCACAGCACTCCCACGAACCACACCGGAGCCGTCAGGCGGATAAACCCCACGCCCGCCGCCCGCATCGCAGTGAGTTCATTGGCGCGGTGTAATTTTCCGAGCGTGAACATTAAGGAAATCAGCAGCGCGATGGGCAGCGCCACCGCGAGAAAGCTCGGCAGCGTTACCGCAAGATAGCGCCACAGCACCCAGCCCCGCGCCCCCAATTCGCGCAGCGACCGAAAATCGTCGTAGAGCACTTGCACGACCAACAAGCCGCACGTCGCCACAAGCACCAACCCGAGAATCTGCAGCCACTCCCGCAAAAGATGCCGGTCAAAGGTGTTCAATGTCCGCGATCAAAGGCCTCGGATCACCCGGCGGAAAGCCCAATTCCAAAAAAACTCCAGCCCAGGGAACACCCCCGCTTCTTCGCCCCACTTCCCTTTCGTCTCTTTTATGCCCGCAGGGGAAACAGATTGGTTGAAAACCGGCTATGCCTCGCCTTGTCTCCGCACCCGCTCTTCTTCTCCGCCACTCTATGATTTCCGCCTCCCGGCCGTTCATCCAGCTCATCGCCAGCGTCCTCGTTACGACCACCGCCCTGCTGACCTCGTCCGGCTGCAATCGTCAACCCGACACCATCAAACTCGGCGAATTCGCCTCGTTGACCGGCAAGGAAGCCGTCTTCGGCCAAAACGTTAACAAAGGGACCCGTCTCGCCATCGAGGAGTCCAACGCCGCCGGCGGCGTCCTCGGGCGCACCCTCGAACTCATCACCGAAGACGACCAATCGAAACCCGGTGAGTCCGCCACCGTCGTCAAAAAACTGATCTCGCGCGACAAGGTCGTCGTCATCCTCGGCGAAATCACCTCCGGCCGCACCCTCGAAGCCGCCCCCATCGCCCAAGCCGCCAAGATCCCCCTCATCTCGCCCGGTGCCACCAACACCGAGGTCACCGCCAAGGGGAACTACATCTTCCGCGTCTGCTTCATCGACGACTTCCAGGGCACCGTCATGGCCAAGTTCGCCCGCGACACCCTCAAACTCAAACGCGTCGCCATCCTCTCCTCGGTCTCCTCCGCTCAGAGCGTCGGCCTCGCCAAATATTTCCGCGAACGCTTCACCTCGGCCAGCACCGCCATCGCCGTCGAACAAAAATACAGCGAGGGCGATAAAGATTTCCGCGCCCAACTCACCGCCATCAAAGCCGCGGGCGCCGACGGCATTTTCGTCCCGGGTTACTACGCCGAAGCCGCCCTGATCTGTAAACAAGCCCGCGACCTCGGCCTCACCCTCCCCCTCCTCGGCGTCGACGGATGGGAATCCCCCGATCTCCTGGCGATCGCCGGCGCCGCCGCCGAGGGCTGCTACCTCAGCACCCACTTCTCCCCCGAGAGCAAAGCTCCCGTCGTCGTCGCGTTTAACGAGCGCTACCAGAAACGCTGGGGCATCTCCGCCAATGCCCTTTCCGTCCTCGGCTACGATGCCACCATGCTCGCGATCGACGCCATTCGTCGCGCCGGCTCCACCGACGGCGCGAAAATCCGCGACGCCCTCGCCGCCACCAAGGACTACCCCGCCGTCACCGGCGCCATCACCTTTGACGCCCACCGCAACCCCACCAAAAACGCCGTCGTCCTCACCGTGAAAAACGGCAAGTTCACCTTCGTCCAAGACGTGAGTCCGTAAGCCCAACTCTGGCTCTTTCCTCTTTATCTTTCTCGTTCTCCTCTCCGTCCCAATCCCGCCTCGCCCTCCAGCCTTCCCGTCACCTTTCCCCGCGGTCCGCAGCCGTGTTCATCCGTGTCCATCCGTGGTTAAAAAATCCTCCTTCGCTTTTATGAAATCACTTCGTCATCCCCACCTCCTCGCCGCCCTCGCGACCGTTGCCGCCGCGTCCCTCCTCTCGCTCACCGCACGCGCCGCCGAACCCATCAAAATCGGCGAATACGCCTCGCTCACCGGCAAGGAGGCCGGCTTCGGCCAAACTTCCCACCAAGGCGTGGTCCTCGCCCTCGAAGAAATCAACGCCGCGGGCGGCGTCCTCGGCCGCAAACTCGAACTCTCCTACGAGGACAACCAGACCAAGTCCGGCGAGTCCGCCACCGCCGCCAAGAAGCTGATCTCGCGCGACAAGGTCATCGCCCTCATCGGCGAAGTCTCCTCCGGCCGTTCTCTCGAAGCGGCCCCCATCGCCCAAGCCGCGAAGATCCCGATGATCGCCCCCGCCGCGACCAACGCCAAGGTCACCCAGGTCGGTAATTACATTTTCCGCGTCTGCTTCATCGATCCATTCCAAGGCACCGTGATGGCGAAGTTCGCCAAGGACGATCTCAAGGCCAAGAAGGTCGCCATCCTCTCCAGCGTCTCGAATGCCTACAGCCTCGGCCTCGCGAAATACTTCAAAGAGACCTTCGTTCCCGCCGGCGGCATCGTCGCCACCGAGAAAAATTTCTCCGAAGGCGACAAAGATTTCCGCGCCCAACTCACCGCCGTAAAAGCCGCCAACGTCGACGCCGTTTTCGTCCCCGGTTACTACACCGAATCCGCACTCATCGTCCGCCAAGCCCGCGACCTCGGCATCACCGTACCCTTCTTCGGCGGCGACGGCTGGGAAGACGAACAACTCCTCTCCATCGGTGGCGAAGCCCTCAACGGCTGCTACTACTCCACCCATTTCTCCGCCGAAAACAGCGACCCTTCGGTCCGCAAGTTCGTCACCAAATATAAAGCCCGGTGGAAAAACGAAGTCCCCGGCGCCTTCTCCGCCCTCGGCTACGACGCCGTCTACGTCCTCGCGGACGCCATCACCCGCGCCGGCACCACCGACGGCCCCAAGCTCCGCGACGCCCTCGCCGCCACAAAAAATTTCGCCGGTGCGAGCGGCATCACCACCCTTGACCAAGACCGCAACGCCTCCAAACCCGCCACCATCATCGCGATCAAAGGCGGCAAGCTGCAGTTCCACAAGACCGTCGCCCCGTGATGCACTCCTCCCGTAGCGGCGAGCGCCAGCAAGCCGATTTTCCCCGTCACCTGCGCCTCATGCGCCGCTCCCTCCTTCCCTCGCTCGCTCTCCTTCTCCTTCTCTCCCTCTCTTCCGCTACCGCTGCCGAGCCCATTAAGCTCGGCGAAATCGAACCCCTCACCGGCAAGGAAGCCGCGTTCGGCCAACAAGCCCACCGCGGCGTGCTCATGGCCATCGCAGAAATCAACGCCCGCGGCGGCGTCCTCGGCCGCCCCCTCGCCGTCGTCGTTGAAGACAACCAGTCGAAGTCCGGCGACTCCGCCACCGTCGCCAAAAAACTCCTCAGCCGCGAAAAAGTAGTCGCCCTTCTCTGCGGCGGCACCTCCTCCAACTGCCTCGAAGTCGCCCCGCTCGCGCAGACCGCCCGTATCCCTTTTGTTGCCACGACGGCCACCGCTCCCGAAGTCACCGAAAAGCGCGACTACGTTTTCCGCTCCTGCTTCATCGACCCGTTTCAGGGCGCCGTCCTCGCCACATTCGCCACCACCACCCTCCGCGCCAAACGCGTCGCCCTCCTCACCTCCGTCTCCGCCTCCTACAGTGTGGGCCTCTCCAAAGTTTTCCGTGAAAAATTCACCGCCCTCGGGGGCGTCATCGCCGCCGAACAAAAATACTCCGAAGGCGATAAAGATTTCCGCGCTCAACTCACCGCGATCAAAGCCGTCAAAGTCGACGCCATCGCCATCACCGGCTTCTACACCGAGGCCGCGCTGATCTGCAAGCAGGCCCGCGACCTCGGCCTCACCGTCCCAATCTTCGGCGGCGACGGCTGGGAAGCCCCCGAGCTCATCGAGATCGGTGGCAAAGCCGTTGAGGGCACTTACTACGCCAGCCACTATTCCTCCGAAAGCACCGCTCCCGAAGTGCGCGAGTTCGTGAAGAAATACCGCGCCCGCTACAATGGCGAAACCCCCGACTCCATGGCCCCGCTCGCCTACGACGCCACCTTCATCGTCGCCGAAGCCATCACCCGCGCCGGCACCACCGAGGGCCCGAAGCTCCGCGACGCCCTCGCCGCCACCAAAAATTTCCCCGGTGTTACCGGCCGCACCTCTATCGACGCCCAGCGCAACGCCACAAAATCCGCCGTGATGATCACCGTGCAAAACGGTAAACCCACCTACGTCGAAACCATCGATCCATGAACTCCTTTTTCTCCCTCGGAGGGGCGCGGCTCGCCCGCGCCTTCCCCCTCCTCGCCGTCACCGTCACTGTCTTCACCCTCACGTCGTGCACGCGCGAGCCGGACGCAATCAAACTCGGCCACTACGGATCCCTCACCGGCAAGGACGCCGCGTTCGGCGTCGCCACCCGCAAAGGCGTGCTCCTCGCCATCGAGGAGATTAACGCGAAGGGCGGCGTCCTCGGCCGCCCCCTCGCCTACCTCGTCGAAGATATCCAATCGAAACAAGGTGAGTCCGCCACCGCCGTCAAAAAACTCATCTCCCGCGACAAAGTCGTCGCCGTCATCGGCGCCAATGCCTCCGCTAACTCCCTCGAAGCCGCGCCCATTTGCCAAAATTCGCAGATCCCCATGATGGCGATCTCCTCGACCAACCCCCGCGTCACCGAGGTCGGCGACTACATTTTCCGCATCTGCTTTATCGATCCCTTCCAGGGCGCCGTCCTCGCCAAATTCGCGCACACTTCCCTCAAAGCCAAACGCGTCGCCCTCCTCACCGCCGTCAACTCCCCCTACAGCGTCGGCCTCTCCGCCGTCCTCCGCCAGGACTTCACTGCCCGCGGCGGCGAGATCATCGCCGAGCAAAAATACAACGAAGGCGAAAAAGATTTCCGCGCCCAACTCACTGCGCTCCGTCCCCTCAAACCCGACGTCATCGCCATCACCGGTTTCTACGCCGAAGCCGCCCTCATCTGCCTCCAAGCCCGCGCGCTCGGCATCGACGTCCCCTTCATCGGCGGCGATGGCTGGGAGGCCCCCCAACTCATCGAGCTCGGCGGCAAAGCCGTCGAAGGCACCTACTACTCCACTTACTTTTCCGCCGAAAACGACGCTCCCGAAGTCCGCGCGTTCGTGAAAAAATTCTCCGCCCGCTGGACTAATGAAACTCCCGAAGCCGTCTCCGCCCTCGGCTACGACGCCGTCTACCTCATCGCCGCCGCGATGACGAAAGCCGGCACCACCACAGGGCCCACCCTGCGCGACGCCATCGCCGCGACGAAAAATTTCCCCGGCGTCACCGGCCAAACCACCATCGACGAAAAGCGCAACAGCGCCAAAGCCGCCGTCATGCTCACCGTGAAAAACGGCCGCAGCCTCTTCTTCGAGTCCGTCACGCCCTGACCCGAGAGCGCGACCGCCCCCGGTCGCATTCCTCATTGCGAGCCCACCGCCCGCTCCCCCAAATCTGCCACGCAGTCCACCACGCACCTTGTCCGAATTCCTCCAACAACTCCTCAACGGCCTCTCCCTCGGTGCCATCTATGCGCTCATCGCGCTCGGCTACACGATGGTCTACGGCGTGCTCCGCTTCATTAATTTCGCCCACTCAGACGTCTTTATGGTCGGCGCCTTCATCGGCTACTATCTCGGCAAACTCGTCCCCGAAAATACCGTGTGGGGCGGTCTCGTTGTCCTGCTCGCCGCCATGCTCGGCTGCGCCCTCCTCGGCATGATTATCGAGCGCCTCGCCTACCGCCCGCTCCGCGGAGCCGCCACGCTCAACGTCCTCATCACCGCCATCGGCGTGTCCCTGCTTCTCGAATACTCCGGGCAAGTGTTCTTCGGAGCCACGCCCCGCACTTTTCCCGCCGTCTTCCCCTCGGCCAATTACTCCTTCGGCAGCCTCGTCATCTCCAGCAACCAAATCCTCGTCATCGTGGTGGCGGCCCTGCTGATGGTCGCCCTCCAGCTCATCGTCTATCGCACCAAAATCGGCACTGCGATGCGCGCCGTCTCGCTCAACCCGAAAGCCGCCCAACTCGTCGGCGTCAACAACGACGTCGTCATCTCCTTCACCTTCGGTCTCGGCTCTGCTCTCGCCGGCGCCGGTGGCATCCTCTACGCGCTCAACTATCCGTCGATCGACCCGCTCATGGGCGTGATGCCCGGCCTGAAGGCCTTCGTCGCCGCCGTCCTCGGCGGCATCGGCAACATCCCCGGTGCCGCCCTCGGCGGACTCCTCCTCGGCACCGTCGAGACCTTCGTGAACGGGAGCCAGTGGTCCACCTACAAGGACGCCATCGCCTTCGCCATTCTCATTATCATTCTCCTCTTCCGCCCCGCCGGCCTGCTCGGGAAATTCACGGTCGAAAAAGTCTGAGCCGTCTCGCTCTCAACTCTCAGCTCTCAGCTTTTCGGATGCCTCGCCCCCACCTTTACCTCCTCGCCGCGCTCCTCGCCGCCCTCGGAATTTCGCAGGTCTCCGACCGCATCGATCCTTATCACCTCGATGTGCTCACCGGCATCGGCATCAACATCATCCTCGCCGTCTCGCTGAATCTGGTCAACGGATTCACCGGTCAATTCTCCCTCGGCCACGCCGGCTTCATGTCCGTCGGTGCCTACGCCGCCGCCGCTTTTTCCCTCTTCCTCGGCCCGCAACTCCTCGGCTCCGCGGGCGGCACCCCCTTCCAACAAGGGTGCCTGTTCTTCGGCGCCCTCCTCACCGGCGGATTCTTCGCTTCGCTCGCCGGCCTCCTCGTCGGCGTCCCTTCCCTCCGGCTCAAAGGTGACTACCTCGCCCTCGTCACCCTCGGCTTCGGCGAAATCATCCGCGTCATCATTCAAAACGTGGAGTTCCTCGGCGGCGCCCTCGGCCTCAATGGTATCCCCCCTTACACTACGATTTTCTGGGTCCTCGCCTTCGTCGCCCTCTCCGTCTTCGTCGTCTCCTGTCTGGTCAACTCCACCTACGGCCGCGGCTTCCTCGCCACCCACGACGACGAAATCGCCTCCGAAGCCGTCGGCCTCAACACCACGCACTACAAAATCGTCGCCTTCGTCATCGGCGCGTTTTTCGCCGGCACCGCCGGCGGACTTTACGGCCACTTCAAAATGACGATCACGCCCACCGGCTTCGACTTCACAAAGAGCGTCGAGATCGTCGTCATGGTGATTATGGGCGGCATGGGCAACACTCTCGGGGTCATTCTTGCCGCCGTCCTCCTCACGCTCCTCCCCGAACTCCTCCGTCCCATCGCCGAGTATCGCATGATCATCTACTCGCTCCTCCTGATCGTCCTCATGCTCGTGCGCCCCCAGGGCCTCTTCAATTTCAAGCTCGGCAAGGCCAAGACTTGAAAACGCGCCCGCACCTCTCACCGTTTCATCATGACCGCCGCACTCGAATCCCAGATTTCCCGACTCACGCGCCGGGAAAAAATCGCGCTCGCTGACCGCCTTCTCGCCGATACCGAGATGCACGCCAAGCCCCCTGGGGTCCATCGCGCCAACGATCCTGCACTGGAAGCTGAACTGCGCCGCCGCCTTGCCGACAAAACGCCCGGCGCTTGGCTGACTGCCGCAGAGTTTCGCGCCAAAACTGGACTTCGTTGATGCCGTTGCTCCGCGTTCATCACCTCGTTGAGTGGGAATTGAACGAGGCTCGCGGCTGGTATGCCGGCCACAGTCCGTGGGCAGCCGAAAGTTTTTCCCGCACTTTCGGTGTGACACTGGATCGCGTCGAATCTCGTCCGCGCAGCCACGCTCCGTGGCGTGCCATTTTCCGCCGTGCCCGCCTGCCTAATTTCCCGTATCAACTCTTGTTTAACGCTGACTCCCGCCGCACATCTGTGCTCGCTCTGGTCCACTCTCGTCGCGAGCCGGGCGGCGTTCTGCAAACCCTCCGTTCCCGACTAACTGAACTGAGCTGACCCATGCCCGCCCTCCTCCAACTCAACCAAGCCACGATCCGTTTCGGCGGCCTCACCGCCGTCAACGCCGTCGATTTCACCGTCGGTGAAAACGAACTCGTCGGCCTCATCGGTCCCAACGGCGCGGGCAAGACCACTGTCTTCAACCTCATCACCGGCGTGTATCAGCCCACCGAGGGCACCATCACCTTCAACGGTCGTCCCATCGCCGGCCTCCGCGTCAACGAGCTCGTCGAACTCGGCATCGCCCGCACGTTTCAAAACATCCGCCTCTTCGGTTCACTCTCCGTTTTCGACAACGTCCGCGTCGCCTGTAATCTCCACCGCGCAACCTCCCCGATCCAGTCGCTCATCCGCCTGCGTGCCTTCCGCGCCGACGAAGCCACGATCACAAAACGCACCGAGGAGCTCCTCGATATTTTTAATCTCCGCCGTTTCCGCGATGCCCCCGCCAAGAGTCTCCCTTACGGCGAACAGCGCCGCCTCGAAATCGTCCGCTGCCTCGCGACGAAACCGAAGCTCCTCCTTCTCGACGAACCCGCCGCCGGCATGAACCCGACCGAAAAAGTCGAACTCATCCGCCTCATCCAGCAGGTCCAAAAACAGTTCACCTTATCCGTCCTCCTCGTCGAACACTCAATGAAGGTCGTCATGGGCGTCTGCCAGCGCATCGCCGTCCTCGATTACGGCGTGAAGATCGCCGAGGGCACTCCCGCCGAGATCCAGTCCAACCCGAAGGTCATCGAAGCCTACCTCGGCGAAGACCACCAAAACGCCCTCGTCCATCACTGAGCCGATGCTCTCCGTTTCCGACCTCTCCGTTTCCTACGGTGCCATCAGCGCCCTCAGCGGCATCTCTTTCACCATCCAGCAGGGCTCCATCGTCACCCTCATCGGCGGCAACGGCGCGGGCAAGACCACCACGCTCCGCACCATCTCCGGCCTCCTCCGCGCCAAGAGCGGCAGCGTCACCTTCCTCGGCGAAAACATCTCCGCCCTCGCCCCGCACAAAATCGTCGCCCGCGGACTCTGCCACGTCCCCGAGGGTCGGATGATTTTCTCCAACCTCACCGTCGACGAAAATCTCTCGATGGGCGCCTACCTCCAAAACGACGCCACCCTCATCGCAAAAAACCGCGATTACGTCTTCAGCATTTTTCCCCGCCTCAAGGAGCGCATCAAACAAACCGCCGGCACACTCTCCGGCGGCGAACAACAAATGCTCGCCATCGGCCGCGCGTTCATGAGCAACCCGAAGTTCCTCATGCTCGACGAGCCATCGCTCGGCATCGCCCCCCGCCTCATCAGCACGATTTTCGAGAAGATCGTGGAGATTAATAAAACCCACGGCATCACCATTCTCCTCGTCGAGCAGAACGCCAACCTCGCCCTCGAAGTGAGCAGCTACGCGTATTGCCTCGAGACCGGCCGCATCGCCATGGAAGGCGAAAGCAAAAAACTCCGCGCCGATCCCCAGCTCAAAGCCACCTACCTCGGCGGCTGAGTAGGCCAGGCTGTCGCTCACGCGCCACGTTTGCGTCCGCGTCCACTCGTAGCTCGGTCCGCCTGCCCGCGCCGCCCATCCCGAGCTACGCCGCCACCTACGGCACCACGTAGAGCTCGACCAACGCCGTGCCCGTCGCATTGCCGACGCCACTGACCACCGCCGTATAGGCCCCCGGCGTGAGCGTCGTGAGGATCACCGCATCCTTGCTCCCGACCGCGAGCGCAAACGCACCGACCGCCGTCGCCGTCGTGGCGATCTCGGCGGAATTGGCAGCGAGTGACCAATTGTCATTCGTGGCGAGCGCCGTCGACCCGCCGAACAACGTGAACTGCGGATCTGCCAGCGTCCCCTCCACCCCGAAACCGGCGAGCCCCGGTCCCACTGCGCGGATCAGCAGGCGCAATGTGCCCGTGCCGCCGATGACAAATCCCGGGATCAAGACGCCTTCGCCCGTGCCGACGTAGGCGCGCGTGGAGGCGTTGAGCACCGCCGCCGTCGTGGCCGTGGAGCCGTCGTAGACCTCCAGCAGCGCGACGCCACTACCGCCATCCGCCGCAGTCACGGGCGCCGTGTAAGCCCCGGGTGCAAGCGGCACGGCGATGGCCGCATCCTTGCTCCCCGCCGTGAGTGCAAACGCCCCCGCCGTCGCCATCGCCGCCGCATCGGCCGCGAGCCAGTTATCGTTCGTCGCCACCGTCGTCGTTCCGCTCAGCAGACTAAAGCGCGGATCAGCGAGCACTCCCGTGACGCCAAAGCCAGCGAGCGTCGGGCCGACGGCCCGCACGAGCATCGAACGGCTCGCCGTGCCGCTGAGCACGAAGCCGGGGATCGGCGTGCCCGCGACCCCGCCGACCGGCACCCGGGTCGCGATATTGATGAGCCGCGCCGTGCCCGTCGTGCCGGGCTCAACGACCGCTGCGACCGGACCGCGCACCGCCCAGACTGGATAGCTCGACGTGAAGGGCTCATAGCTGATGAGCCCCTGAAAATTACGCGATGGGTTTGAAGTCGTATTCACGCCGAATTCCACGACCCAGGCCTGCGTGGGCGTCTGCGGAGACCGAAGCGCCGTCGACGTCCAATAGCTCGTCGCTGGTGCCGTCGGAAAGAGCGTGCGGTTGACCGGCGCAACGGCGTTCGCTGCGGTCGTCGCCGTCGCGCGCGTGATATCGAGGAGCGACTGCATTTCTTTCACGTTCGGCATCCGCCAATCGGAGTAGCCGGCGAGCGTCAGGTTTTCTGCAAACGCCAGCGCGCTGGCCCACGTCTGCGCCCCTGAGGGCGCCTGCGCCCACATGCGACCGGTGTCGAGATCGGTGATCGTGCCGTCGTTGTTGTTCGCATAATTGTGTCCCGTCGTCGGTCGGGCGCCGCGCACATAGCGCGCGTGGAACCGTGACGTCCCGCCCGCACTCAGGGTCTGCGTCTTCGGGTGTGGACCGATTCCTCCGCCAGTATTGGTGGACCACACTTTCGTGGTGTCTCCGTAGTAGGTATCACTCGTCCAGAAATAGCCCGGCGTCCCGCTCGCGTTCGCGACGAAGAACGAGCTATTCAACGCTGGGTTGCTATTGTGCGTGAGCAGGCTGAACGCCTCGTGCGCGGTCGGCAGACGCCAGTCACTGAACCCGCCGAGGTCGGTCGGCGCGCTCGCGCGGGCGGTGTCCCAAGTCATCTCGCCACTGTCCACTTTTTGCCACATGAGGCCGGACACATTGTCGGTGATCGTGCCATTGCCGTGGTCCGTGTAGGAGGGCGGATTGATCGTATAGTCGGAATCTTCGCCAAATATCGGCGTCGCATCGAACGTCTGGCCGGTGTCGGGCAGTTTCGCGAGCGAGGCTGGCGCCATCGGGTAGTAGCCGTAACGCGACGCCGTGGTGTAAGTGTTGCTCGCCGTGCCGCTCGGGCTGCCCCATTGCACCGCGAGCGATTTCGCCACGCGATCGATCGTGTAGCGCACTTGGTAGGCGATTCCGCCCACCGTGTAGGTCAGCACGTATTGGTCGGTCGCCGGGCGGCTAAATGCTGTGATCGTCGCGCCCCCGAGAGGGGCGCCGGCCGGCCGCGAAGAACCCACCGTCGGTTGCGGGTCCACTTGGCCGCCGTAATTCACCACGGTACCATGAAACGCCTCCATGAAGTAGGGATTCTGCGGCCCCGTCGCCACACTGCCGCGCGCATGGTAGTGGTAGCCCCAGCCGTTGCCGTGGTCATGGCCGCCGTCTCTGTCGAGCGACTGCCGGCCACTTCCATCTGGCTCCACGTAACCGTAAATCGGATAGCCATCGAGCGCCCACGCGATCGGTTTGGCGTTGCCGAGCACGGCCGTCAGATGCGTCGGTGCGATGTGATAATGGTAGTCGTCCGCGCGCCCGCAGTGGCCGCCGTAAACATCCAGTTCGCCGATCTCGAACGAGACCCGGCCGGTGTTGTTGCGCGGGTTGAAAATAGGGATTCCGTCCGCGGCGAGCGCCACGGCGCCGCGTTGAAAATTTCCGGCCGAGATCGGAATCGGCGCCGCCGCCGGGACCGGCACGAGCGGAATCCGCCACACATTGGGCTGCCCGAATCCCAGCGAGGCGCGATCGCCCTCCGGATTGGTCACATTGCCAAAGTAGGCGACCGGCACGGGAATCTGCTGCTGCCACGACGTAATGCCGACCATGAGATTCGGCATCAGGGCCGGGTTGGGCATCGAGTCTGATTCCGAATAGAAGTATTTTTCGTCCGAGTAAAATCGCACGAAGGGTTTGAACGGCGTAAAGGACGAAACGAGCAGCGCGCCATTGCCGGGGGCGGCGACCGCGAGCGCCGCCGTCGTGCGCTCGGCGGTCAATTGAGCCGCGAGCTCGGCGCGTGCCGCCGCGACCGACGGAGTCACCGGCGTCGCATCATGCCACGGGTGGGCGCGGGCCGATTCGGTCGCAGTGAGCGCAAGGGAACCAACGAGCAGAAAACGGACGGCACGGGGGATCATAGAAATTTTCGTCTTAGGGTTTCGCGAGTGCTTCGAGCTGCGCGTAGGCCGCGACGCCGATACCGGCGCGGATGTGCGACTGCAACTCTGCCCGCAAGGCGTCCGCCTGCGCCACATTGGCCGTCACAAGATTGCGCGTCTCGCCCGGGTCCTGCGCGAGATTGAAGAGCTCTGTGGTGCGCGTGTCCCAGTAGTAGATCAATTTGAAATCGCCTTTGCGGATCGCAGAGTGCGGGCGCAGCGCCGGCTCGATCGGCGCGTGCCAGACGAAACGTCCGATCGACCGCTTCACCGTGGCCGCGCCTCCCGTCGTGAGAACCGATTTCCAGCTCCCACCCTCGACCCCTGCGGGCAGGCTGAAACCGGGCACGGCGAGGTCGAGGATCGTGGGCAGGAGGTCGTAGCCGACGACCGGCTCATTGGAGTAAACTCCCGCACGCACACCGGGCCCGCGCACCATCAGCGGCACACGGATGCCGCCCTCACCGAGGTCGCCCTTTGTGCCGCGCAGGACATTCTGGGTGTTCCCACCGTTGTCCGACATGAAGATCACGTAGGTGTTTTGGGCAATGCCGAGCTCATCGAGTTTCGTCAGGAGTTCGCCGATACACGTGTCTAAATCCTCAGTCATCGCCGCCTGCGCGACCTGACCACCGGCATAGTTCGCGAGCGTCGAGGCGAGCGCCTGCGCCGTCGGATGCACGGCGTAAAATGACATCTGCAGAAAAAAAGGACTCCCTTCGCGCACCCGCTCCTCCATGTAGGCCTTGCCGCGGCGCGTAAGGCTGAAGGAGAGCTTCGGGTCGCTGGGATCAGCCGAGTTACCAGTCTCGTTGGTCGTGATGCCGTCGCTCACCTCGAAGCCCATCGAGGCCGGCGTCTGGAACCATTGCCACTTCCCGAGGTGCGCCGCCCGATACGCGGGATTCGCCCGTTTGAGCGTATTCGCGCTCGATTCGAACAGCGGCGCACTCCAGTTGCGCGACGTCTTCGTCGGGGCGTTCAGCGTCGTCGTCGTGCGCCCCATGAGCAGCGACGCCCGCGAACATTCGCACGTCGGGTGACCGGCGTAGGCCTGGGAAAAAGTTACCCCTTGTGAGGCGAGTTTCTCCAAATTCGGCGTGCGAAACGCCGCGTTTCGGCTGTTCGCCTGCCCGGCGATCATCGCGACCGAGTGCCCATTCCACGACTGATCGTCCGACAAAATGAAAAGAAAATTAGGCGCTGCCACCGGCGCTGCCGGGGCCACGTAGAGTTCGACGAGTGCGGTGCCGGTCGTCGCGCCGACTCCGCTCACGACCGCCGAATAGGAACCAGCCGGCAGCACCACCACCAGCGCCGCATCGTTGCTCCCGGTCGGCAGCGGAAACGCCCCGACCGTCGCAGTAGTGGCGGCGATCTCCGCCGCGTTCGTCGCGCTCGACCAATTATCGTTGGTCGCTAGCACCGTCGCTCCCCGGTAGAGCGTGATCGTCGGATCGGCCAGCGTGCCCGTCACACCAAAGCCCGCGAGCGTCGGCCCGACTGCGCGGACTAACAACCGGATCGTCCCGGTACCGCTGACGACAAAGCCCGGGATGAGCACGCTGTCACCGGTGCCGACATACGCGCGCGTCGAGGCATTGACGATCGTGGCCCCGGACGCGGGCGTGCGGTCGTAAACTTCCACCAGCGCCACGCCGCTGCCACCATCGGCCGCCGTGACCGGTGCCGTATACGAGCCGGGCCCCAGCGCTGCGACCACCGCCGCATCACCGCTGCCGCCCGGCAGGCTAAACGCGCCGGCATTCGCCATCGCCGCCGCATCTGCCTCGATCCAGTTGTCGTTTGAAAAAAGCGTCGCCCCACCACCGACGAGACTGAGCCGCGGATCGGCGAGCACTCCGCCCACGCCAAAGCCACCGAGCGTGGGGCCCACCGCGCGCACGATCACGGCTTTCTCACCGGTGCCCGCGACCACGAATCCTGGAATCGGCGTACCCGCCAACCCGCCCACCGCCACCCGTGTCGCGATATTCACGAGCCGCGCGGCGCCCTCGTCGGCCGCTCCACCCACCGCACCGGTGGCGAGCATGAATAAAACCGAACAAATGAAACGTAGGCGCATCAAAGATCCTAACCGGGAAATGTTAAGAGATGATGAGCCGCCAGATTAAAAGTCGTTAATCTTCGCCGCGGCGGCGAATCGCACTTCGGCTGCCGTCCCGATTTGGGCGACGGAGGATCTGCGAGCACGTCTGGAACGACCACGTCGACCCGGCACCAACCTCGTCGATGTCTACGTCCAGCGCCTTCGCCGCAAACTCGCGGGCGCCGACGGCAGCGATGATTCGCTGATCGAGACCATCCGCGGCGTCGGCTGAATCGTTTGGCTCAGCGCACTCCTCGCCAACATCGTCGAAGACAGCTCCGCCCTCGCACCCCACCTTCACTTCGACGCCGTCGTGCCACCGCACGTCACGGTTTCCGCCGACGCCATCCTCCTCGAGCAGGCGCTCCAGAATCTCGCCACCAACGCCCTCAAGTATAACCACCCCGACGGTCGCGTGCGCCTCACGCTCACCACCACCGCAACCCACGCACTCGTCACCATCGCCAACACCGGCGCGGGCATTTCCGCCGACGACCGCCCACGCATCTTCGAACGTTTCTTCCGCGGCGATCCCGCGCGCTGCCGCGATCGCGCCCACGGCGTCGGCCTTGGCCTCAGCCTCTCCCGCGAAATCCTCCGCGCACACGACGGCGAACTCTCCCTCGCCGAGCCCGCCACGGACGCCGCCGCAGCCATCGCTTGGACAGAGTTCGTCGCCAACCTGCCGCTCGCCGCGCCGCACCCTCCCGGACGCTGACGCCCTGCGTGAAATTCACTTCGCGAACGAACTGTCCGGCCCGCTCCTTCGTTGTCGCCGCCGCTGTGGCCACCAGTTTTCGTGGTTTATGCGTCCCCTTCGCCATCCCCGCCTCGCCGCCGTCCCCGTTCTTCTCTCCGTCCTGCTCGTCCCGTTTCTCGCCGCCCTCGCGCACGCCGCCGAGCCCGCCACCCTCGGCTGGCCCGAGATCACCAAAGAAAACAAACCCTGGACCCGCTGGTGGTGGCCCGGCAGCGGCGTCGACCAAGCCAGTCTCACGCGCCAACTCGAACAGTTTGCCGCCGCCGGCCTCGGTGGCGTCGAAATCACCCCCATCTACGGCGCGAAGGGCTATGAGGACCGTTACATCGATTTCCTCTCTCCGAAGTGGGTTGAGATGCTCGCGCACACCGGCCGCGAAGCCCAGCGTCTCGGCCTCGGCGTCGATATGGCCACCGGCACCGGCTGGCCCTTCGGCGGCCCGTGGGTTCCTCCCGCCGACGCCGCCCAAAAAGCCGTGCTCTCCCCTGCCGGCCAATTCGCCTTCGAGCCCACCAAACAACTCGTGAAGCGCCCCGCCCCCGGCGGCGAAGGCTTCGTCCTCGATCCCTACTCGCCCGACGCCCTCGGCCGCTACCTCGCCACATTCGACGAGGCCTTCACCACCGCCAAACTCCCGCGCGGCCTCATCCGCGGCCAGTTTCACGACTCCTTCGAATACTACGGTGCCAACTGGACCGCGCAGCTCCCCGAAAAATTCCGCGTGATGCACGGCTACGACATTCAGCCCTACGCCGCCGCTCTCCTCGCCCGCTCGCCCGCCGACGTCACCACCCTCGACCGCGACACCCTCGGCCGCATCAAGAGCGACTACCGCGAAACCCTCGCCCAGCTCCACCTCGACTATCTCCGCGCTTGGGTGAAGTGGTCACACGACCGCGGATACATCGTGCGCAACCAATCCCACGGCGCGCCCGGCAACCTCCTCGATCTCTACGCCAACGCCGACATCGCCGAAACCGAAATCTTCGGCTCCACGCCGTTCCCCATCCCCGGCCTCCGCCGCGACGCCGCCGACATCGCCAACAATAACCAAGACCTCCCCGAGTCTCTCGTCGTCCGCCTCGCCTCCTCGGCCGCCCACGTCG
>Ga0049084_10000372_pt1 | contig 17457 bp, 19 predicted proteins | sample GreLakmeON33MSRF_FD_66720 | JGI IMG/M metagenome (GOLD analysis project Ga0049084, IMG submission 66720) | Freshwater lentic microbial communities from great Laurentian Lakes, MI, USA - Great Lakes metaG ON33MSRF | ecosystem: Environmental > Aquatic > Freshwater > Lake | place: Great Lakes... | reverse complement strand
ACGACATTTGAGGGAAGTAATTGCGCAATGGCTCGGCGATGATATCGCCAGCCGTCATGCGCGGATCGAGACTGGCGAGCGGGTCTTGAAAAACGATCTGCAACTCTTGGCGGCATTTTTTGATTTCAGCTTTGTCCTGTTGCGTCAGGTCACTGCCCAACCACGACACTGCGCCGGCAGTGACCGGCACGAGCTGCAACACCGCGCGCCCCAGCGTTGACTTGCCGCAACCCGATTCCCCGACAACACCGAGTGTTTCGCCTGATTTCAGATCGAAGCTAATGCCATCGACAGCCTTGAGTGCGGTGTACTCGCCAAACAGCACGCCACCGGTACGCACAGGAAAATACACTTTCAAATCGCGGACTTGTAATAAGGACTGGGCCATCACGCGGCTTTCACGTCGACAAAACAGGCCTTGGCGCGGCTTGGCCCGACCACCTCCAACAAGGGCCGTTCGGTCTTGCAGCGATCAGTGACATGCGCGCACCTTGGGTGAAACGAGCACCCGCTGGGCAGCCGTTGTAGATTGGGCGGTTGGCCTGAAATGGTTGTCATCAGCCCTGCGCCCGCCTCGTCTAGGCGCGGCGTGCAGGCCAGCAGCCCGCGCGTATAGGGATGGCGAGGGTCGGCAAAGATGCTGCGTACGTCACCCACCTCGACAATGCGCCCGGCGTACATGACAGCAACACGGTCGGCCAAGCCTGCGATCACACCCAAATCGTGGGTGATGAGAATGACTGCAGTATTCAGGCGCTCCTTCACATCACGCAGAATATCGAGAATTTGCGCCTGGACGGTGACATCCAACGCCGTTGTAGGCTCGTCAGCGATGATTAGTTCTGGGCTGCACATCAACGCCATGGCAATCATCACCCGCTGGCGCAATCCGCCCGAAAGTTCGTGGGGGTACATATCCAAACGCCGTTCGGCCTCGGGGATCTGCACACGCTTGAGCATGGTCAAGGATTGCGCGCGCGCCTCGGCCTCACTGACCCCACGATGACGGATCAGTACTTCGCCCAATTGACGGCCAACCCTCATGTGCGGTGTCAGCGAGGTCATGGGGTCTTGGAAAATCATGCTCATGCGGTCGCCGCGCACTGCATTCAAGGTGTCTTCGTCAGCCCCGATGAGATTTTTGCCGTCAAACAAAACTTTGCCGGTGGGCCGACCGTTGGCTGCGAGCAGGCCCATGCCCGCCATGAAGGTTTGGCTTTTACCAGATCCCGATTCGCCCACAATACCTAAACATTCACCCCTCTCCAGCGACAACGACACATCATTGACGGCCGAGACCTCGCCATCTTGAGTGGCAAAGCGAACATTCAAATTGCGAATATCGAGAATGGACATCTGGAGCTAACGGTCTTTCGGGTCAAGTGCATCGCGCAGGCCGTCACCCAGGAAGTTGAAACAAAACAAAGTCGTCGTCATGAGCAGTGCTGGAACCAACAGCGCGCGCGGCGTGGTTTCCATTTCTGCCGCACCCTCGCTGATCAGCATGCCCCAGCTGGTCATGGGCTCTTGGATGCCAAGACCCAAAAAGCTTAAGAAACTTTCGATCAAGATCACTTGCGGAATGGTGAGTGTGACGTAAACAATCACCACGCCCAGAACATTGGGCACAATGTGGCGCGCGATGATCGACAATGTCGAGCCGCCCGAGGCGCGTGCGGCTTCGATGAATTCTTTGTTTTTCAACGTGAGCGTTTGGCCGCGCACGATTCGCGCCATGGTCAGCCATTCGATGCACCCGATAGCCAGAAACATCAGAATGAAATTACGCCCAAATAAAACCATGAGAATGATAACAAAAAAAGTCAGCGGAATCGTGTACATCAGGTCGACAAAGCGCATGAGCAGTTGATCAACACGCCCGCCCAGAAATCCCGCCACAGCCCCGACGCTGACACCAATCAGCAGCGCCACAAACGTGGCCAAAATACCCACCGTCATCGAAACCTGGCCGCCGAACAGAACGCGCGCCAACAAGTCACGCCCCAAAGTATCGGTGCCGAGATAATGACCAGTTTCGATGCTGGGTGGGTTGGCCTCCATCCGATCCCAATCGATTTGCTCATAGGTCCACGGCAAGAACGACGGCAAAATGAAACACGCCAGCGCGATCACCACCAGCACCACGAGACTGGCTAGGGCGGCGCGGTTGGCGAGCAATCTGCGCAGCGCATCCTGCCACAGGCTACGGCCCTGGATATCCTCAGTCGCAGCCAAAGCTGCGCCATGCGGTGATGTGAGGTTGGTGCTGCTGGTCATGGCAACTGCTCACTCATAACGCACACGCGGGTCCAACAGGCCGTAAACCACATCGACAACAATATTCATAAGAATAATCAACGAGGCGCTAAGAATGGTGACGCCCATCACCAGCGTGTAATCGCGGTTCAAAGCCCCTTGCACGAAATAGCGCCCAATCCCTGGTAACTGAAAAATCGTCTCGAAAACCATGGAGCCCGTCAGCAGAAAGGCGATGCCCGGCCCCAGGAAGGTGACGACAGGCATCATCGCCGTCTTCAAGGCATGACGCATGACAACTTGACGGAAGGGCAAGCCTTTAGCGCGCGCCGTTCGTACATAATTTTGGCGCAAGGCCTCGATCATGCTGGCACGGGTAATGCGCGCAAGATAGGCAATGTAAATCAGCGACAAACAGAACACCGGCAAGATGCGGTGTTTCAAGGCACCGCCCTCCCAGGTTCCTGCGGGCAACTGAAACGGTGTGTCTTTTAATCCAATCGCAAAAATTAGGATAAGAATAGGCGCCATCACAAAACCCGGCACGACGATGCCCGTCATGGATAGACCGCTAACCGTGTAATCGACGACCGAGTTTTGGCGAAGCGCGGCCAAAATGCCAAAGGGGATGCCGATGATGATGGCGAGAATAATGGCCGACAGACCATTCTGCGCCGAAACCACAAAGCCTTGCGCAATGAGTTCGTTGACGGTGAAATCTTTGTACTTGAACGAGGGGCCAAAATCGCCACGAAGAAGATCGGCCATATAGTTCAAGTATTGCAGCCCGATCGGCTGATCAAGATTATAGGCTGCACGCAAATTGGCCAGAATTTCAGGTGGCACCGGCGCTTCGCCATCGAACGGCCCACCAGGAGCCAAGCGCATGAGAAAAAAGCAAACAGTGATGATCGCCCACAAGGTGGGAATAGCGATCAGCAAGCGCCGCGCGACAAATGACAGCATGTTTCCCTCCCCCAATGTAATCGCTGTTGCTGAGCGTTTAGATGCCTAAACCATAGTGATTAGATGATGGTGCGCCAAGGGCCTGCTGATATAAATATAATACACTATCCTGTCGGGGTCGTGATTTGAGGCGCTCACGTCAGGACCCACTGAGGTATCGCAGCATATGAATGTGGGCGGGATTTGCCATCAAGCCGTTCAGCTTCATCCCCGTTGCGACATTTGCCGGATAAAAAAACACCGTCCAGTTGACCTGATCTTCGATCAACACGCCCTCGGCCTGACGAAGTTGGCTGACGTATAGATCGGGGGCGAGTTCAGCATCGGCATTAATCATGACCTGATCGAACTCGGGTTCGCGATAGTGTGCCGTGTTCCAAGGGCCTGCGGTTTGGCCAAAAACGAATAACGCGGCATCGACAGTGTTGGCTTGTTGCCACGCCACATTGACTGCGATGTCAAAATCGCCAGCGAGTATTGCTGATTCAAGCGCTGAGTCGTCTAACGCAACCACATCGATCTTAAATCCGAGCTCACGCCAAGTTGTCGCGATGGCGTTCGTGATCGCTTTGTGCAAGCCACTGCGCGGCGTGAGAAATCGAATGGGCCTCAAAGTCGGGATGTCGACATCAAGCAACAAGGCCTCGGCCACAACACGGCGGTCTGCGCGATCGAGTCTGGCATAGGGGGCCCGAAGGGGCTTGTAAGGCGGGGCCGAAACAACACTAAAGGCCGGCTCGGCATTGGCCAAGCTTAGTGTTTTAATCAGTTCAGCCCGGTCGATGACCATGCCCAACGCGTGCCGAAATTCACGTTCGTCGAAAGGTGCGCGGCTGACATTGATCGCCAGTTGATAGAGATCAACCCCATCCCCTTCGATCAGTTTTTGATTTAAGAGCGAGCCCACGCGGGGGGCAGACGCAAACCCCAAGGCGAGATCAGTGGCCCCGTCGCGCAGCCCATCGATGGCCATGTCTGACGCTGCAAAGACAGACAAACCCACGCTCTCAATAGCAACAGTGTCGGCTGCAAAGAATTTCGGATTCTTTTTCAGCGCGTAACCTTGCGGCGATGAGATCAGGGTATACGCACCGTTGCCAATGACGGTCTCTGGCGCGGCCCAATCCTGCGCAAGGTCTCGGGCACGACGAACAGGAACGGGGACCGCAACGGGTTGCGCGAGGAGTTGCAAAAATCGCTGCGAGGGGGCCGATAAGCTAAATTCAACCTTGCGCCGATCCCGCGCGACAATCCCAAGTTTCTCGCCCGGCGGCAAAATGCCAAGCCGGAAGTTCTCGGCATTCTTAATCAGCAGAAGTTGTGCCGCAAACGGTGCCATGGTCGTGGGATCAAGTGCGCGCTCAATGCTTTTGACGATGGTCGAAGCATCGAGCGACTGACCATCAGACCAGACAAGTTTATCGCGTAGCAAGAAAGTGTAGACCAATCCATCAGGGCTCACCGTCCAGCTTTCCGCCAAACCCGGTACGATTTTGCCTTCCGCATCGAAGGTGGTCAGGCCGACAAACAGCTCACGCGCGAGCATATGATCAGCGCGCGTAATGGCAAGGTGCGGATCAAGCGTGAGGGGCAAAGCCGGAATGCCAATACGCAACACAGATGTGGCATGACCATGCCCCACCGCGAGTAGGCCTATCAAAAAGACAGCGATTTTCAAAAGGCGACGCATGGTCGCACTGAAAACGATTTAGACGACTTCGGCAATCACGGTGTTGGACAAAGTGCCAATGCCCTCAATCTCGACCTCGACACGGTCGCCGGGCTTTAGCCAAGGTGGCGGATTGCGACCCGCAGCAACCCCGGCAGGCGTGCCAGTGGCAATCACGTCGCCGGGCTCGAGGTGCGTGAAAGCAGAAATATACGCAATGATATCGGGCACTGTGTAAATCATCTCTGCCGTGCTGGCGTTTTGCATCACAATACCGTTCACCCGCGTCACCAATTTGAGGGCTTGCGGATTGGGGATCATCGAGGCGGGAACCAGCCAGGGGCCACAAGCGCCTGATGAATCAAAATTTTTGCCCGCCGTGAACGAGTGCTTTTGGAAATCCCTGAGACTGCCATCCATAAAGCAGGCATAACCCGCCACGTGCGTAAGCGCTTTGTCCTTGGAGATATGGCGCCCACCTTTACCGATGATCACCGCAAGCTCGCCCTCGTAATCAAATTGCAGCGACGCTGCAGGGCAGACGATAGACTGTTTGTGACCGACCAAAGATTGAGCTGTACGGATAAAGAGATTGGGGTTTTTGGGAACCTCGCCGCCCATTTCGGTCGCATGGTCGCGGTAGTTCTTGCCGACACATATAATTCGCGTGGCATCGGGCACAACCTGGTGCAGCACCACATGATCCAACCTGACGGTGGGTTTGCGCTTGGCGACAACGGCCCTGAGGTTGTCGAGCGGGCCGGTCGCGAGCACAGCCCTGAGCGAGGGCCCGACATCGGATAAATCGACAATCTCTTCACCGACAACGGCACCGAACGCCATGCCGTGCGTGTGTTCGTAGCTGAGAAATTTCAGATCATCCATAGACTCGCTCTTGATTGATGGACGAACGCGCGCGGCACTTTATTCCTATGGGGTCCCGACATGCCATAACAATATCAGCCATGCGTGTTGGGGTAAACGCGCGAACGCGGCTTATGACAGGTCGCTTCAATTTCGACACGGACCCCCGGCAGCAGGAGATCGGCTCGCACGGCCGAACGCGCCGGTAACGGTTCACTAAAATAGCTGGCATAGATGCGGTTGAATTCGGCGAAGTCCTCAGGATGGGTCAACCAGACGGTACATTTGACGACGTCTTCCATGCGACAGCCCGCCCGTTCGACCGTTGCTTGCAAACGTTTCATCACAGCTTCAGTTTGGTGCGTGATATCGCCCGTGACGAGCTGCCCGTCATCATCCTTCGGCATAAGGCCAGATATAAAGACAAAGTCACCGGCCCGGATGGCCGTGGAAATCGGGTTTTGAGAGCCGTCGGGCATCGATCCCGTCACACCGGCTAAATGCCGCGGCATGATGGTGTTCTCCTCATGTGATCACAGATAACTCTTATAACGTGGCGGGAAGTGCCAGCCCGGGCAAGTCTTTTGAAGCGCGCGCGGTTCTACTTTGGCGCTTCGTTAAACAGGCCGACATCATATACTCCAGAGCCCTCGCGCAAGATTTTTGCGGCTTGATAATCATCCGAGTTCCAGAATTCCTTGACCTTTTCCATCGACGGCCATTTCGACACAATGACGGAGCGCCCTTGTAAATAGTCACCCTCCAAAATGGTGTCGGCTGGCCCACGCACCACATACTCAGCGCCGTACTTGGCGACGATCTCGGCGGATTTCTTCACGTACTCCATCAGGCCCGGCGTACGGCTTGTGATTTTCACGACGGCGACTTGGTATACGGCCATAGGTGTTCTTTCGTCTGTTTGAGTGTTGGATGATTAGAACGATTCCGCTAAGCGCCCGTAACCTGGGAGTCGATCAGAGATCCCAATGGCACGAAGCCCGGCCCAATAGGTTACAGTATTGACGGTCAGCACAGGTTTGCCCAGTCGGCGCTCCATATCAGCGACCAAGCGCGCCATGGATGAGTTCGTGCCGACCTTAATAATGCACTCCACGCCGGGGACGTTGATTTCATCCACGGCTGCATTCAGCAACTCAGGCGTGGCGGTGGCAATATCGAGAGGCGTGAGGTGCTTTAAGCCCTTGATCGCCAAAACCTTGTAGCCCGATTCAGCAAAGAACGCGGCACAAGCCTCGTCGGCGGGGGGCATCCACGGCGTGAGAATGGCAAGTTTACCGGGCTTGCCCATCACCTCAAGCGCCTTGAGGATGGCGAGTGAGGGCAGCATGACGGGAATGCTGCCTGCGACCGCCTGCATGTGTTTGCGCATGACCTGCGCGCCAGCCATGCCACCAACAAAAGAATCGACCGAATGGCCGTGCGCAATAATGTTGGGCTCAAGCGCAGCCAACAAATCAATCGCCACATCCATGTCGACTGACTTGCCTAGGAATTTTTTATAGAGCTCGAGATCGTGCGCGGGCCTTTTCACCCTGCTCATGCGCGAGACATGATTGGTCACGCCCGGCGGCTGCATGGCGGCCATTTCAGGCTCGACAATTGTGTTGGTCGCCGGCACGAGAATACCGATCTTGGCGCGGTATCCCAGTGCATCGTGTTTTTTCTCGGCCATCGGCCACTCCCCTCTTAAGCGGAATTCATTTACCTTGGCGGCTTAGCAGCGCGCTTTGATTGAACGCAAGCCTGGTGTGCATTCAGTACGCAGTGTGGCCGAACTTTCAAACATTTTAGTGGAGCGGATCGTGAAACGACACAGCGTCTTGATCATAGCGGCAATGTTCGGGCTTGCGGCCGTCAGTGCCCAGGCAGCCCCCCTGCCCGAGACGATGGCGCGGCTGATGGCCGTCATGCCCGGCACGTATGACACGATTGATCAGGTGGCTGCTGAGGCTGCGCAAGGCACACCTGAAGCCAACTGTCACGAGCGACGCCACGTTATTTACGCACGAATCGACACTCCGCAGATCGGGCCAGATGTCTTGTTCCGGCAAGGGCGCAAAGGCGGGCCCAACGGCGAGATTATCGCGCGCGGCTTGGCTGTGTTTGCGCCTGACACAGAAGCCAATGGAATCCGCATGTGGCTGCGCAACATGCCCAATGCCGAGCGCTTTACCGACTTGCACTTAAAAAAAGAACTGTGGGGCGAGGTGAGCTTTGATTCGACCTACGGCGGCAAGTGCCCCTTCCATTGGCGCTTAGAGGCCGATACGGTGGTTGGAATGCTGCTGGGCGGCGGCTGTCAGATCACATCCAACGCCGGCAAAGCGATGCCTTTCGACGCCAAGTGGGTTGTTACGAGTCAGAGTCTCTCGATCTTTGACAATACATATGGGGCCAAGGGCCAGTTGATGTCAGGCCGTGCTGACAAGAGACCCATGTCTATTCAAGACTCACGCGTTAAAATTTAAGCCTTATCGGCTGTGAACAGCGCCACATCGTAAAGGCCGGTACCATCGCGCAAAGGTTTGGTGTCTTTCTGGTAGGCATCGGAATACCAAAAATCTGTGGCCGCTTGCATTGAGGGAAACGCCGTCAGCACAACGCGCAATCGGCTGAGCCATTCCCCTTCAACGACCTTGGCTGGGCCGCCCCGCACCAAATATTTGCCATCGTATTGTGGAACGAGTGCAGCGACAGCCTTTGCATAGGCCGATCCGCGATCAGGAGCCCCCGCCAATTGGGCCAAGACCAGCATATAAACCGCCTCATGGGCGGGCGGGCTGGGCGGTTCACCCTCGCCATTGAAAATGGCGATGTCATTGACTGAGGTGCCGACCCGATTGGGGCGAATCTCTTTTTGATAGGCGTCCGAGAACCAAAATTTCTCGATCGCGGATGAGTCGGGCCACGCTGAGACAACATTGCGTTGGCGCGCCAACCATTGGCCTTCGAGGATTTTGGCCGGAATCCCGCGCGCCAAATAACGCCCGCCGAAAGACACCGCTGTTTGGGTGACCTTGGCGCGATAGTCAGAAATTTTACCTTCGAATTCTGTCAGATGATTGTTGGCGATGAGATAGGCAGACATTTATTTTCTTTCGCGGGAAGATCATTGACACACGAACTGAGCGTCAGAAACCAGTTCGGACCGGGACAATTAAGGGTTTTCGTCGAATGACGGAATGAGTACGGTATCGATGATATGACAAATTATTGCGGAGCGCACCAACGATATTGCGCGCCTGGAAGAAACCGCTGATTCGCATCGCCGCGCGCTGCTGCATATGTCGCGGCGCAAACAGCACGCCGATTGGGGTTTGATAAAATACCGGCTGGGCTGCGTGCTGTATAAAATTGATATGGCGGTGGGCGATGACAACTCGCTGCGCGAAGCGATTCGTGTGTGTCAGTCGGCCCGCCAAGTCTTTAATTGTTATACACACCCGATCCGCTGGTCGGAAATCTCCGACACGCTGGCACAAATTCCACAGGTGTAAGGCGACAATACGCGCGATGTGCCGGTTTTAGAATACGCGGTGAAATGCTGCGCCGCTGTATTACAAGTGCGCACACCCGACACCTCGCCCCTGCAATGGGCGACGATACCAAAATACATTAGGTTCAGCGTTCTTTTTGCTCACAAAGCACAACGGCCAGTGGGAGTATATGCGCCAATCTTCGGAAGCCTTCCGATATGCGCTGATGGTTTATAAAGACCAAGGCGCTGGCAAATTGGCGATTGTGACCGAGCGCAATTTGCAGCGCGCCGAGAAACAAGTTCAGTCCATGGCCGAACGCCAAGTCGTCGAGCCTGTGTCGGCGCAAAGTTTCAACGTCGGTCAAGCCGTCGTGGACGACATCGTCTCACCCTTCTTGAGCGACCCTAACGATGACGACGGCATCTCGCGTGTCGCGTAAGGGCTTTTCCACTTTGAGCGCAGCATATTGACCGTCACTTATAGTGCGGTCATCGTGCGGAGATGTCATCGAGTTCTGATTACTCTCTGAAAAAAAAGCCACCCGTTCTTCTCGGCGTTGTTCTCGCGGGCGGCGACGGTGTGCGGCTGGCCCAAGGCCCAAAAGCCATGGTGACTTTGGCCGGCCAACCCCTGTTGAGCCACGTCATCGCGCGGTTAGCGCCACAACTGTCTCAACTCGCGATCGGCGTTCGTGCGCGCGCAGCATGGTCAGATTCACTACATCATGAGGTCATCACGGATGATGCCCTTCACGCAGGGCCGCTGGCGGGCGTTGCAGCGGCGCTGATGTGGGCGCGCAAAAAAGACCCGGCCGTTCCAGCGGTGCTGACGTGCCCCACCGACAGCCCATTTATTCCGCACGATCTTGCCGCGCACCTGGACGAGAAACTGACCGATAATATTGATATTGTGGTGGCGTCCTCGAATGGGCGAGCCCACCATCTGACCGCGCTATGGCGCACAAACCTCACCGCGCGCCTGGTTGATCACCTACGGACAGGGGGCGCGATGGCCGTGCACCGGTTTCAAGATCAATGCCGAGTGCAGCTCGTCGATTGGCCCACCACGCCTTTTGATCCATTCTTCAATATTAATACCCCCGATGACTTGAGGCGAGCTGAGAGTCATTGGTCGAGTGATACTGAGAAAGAAAGAGGGTTGCTATGACAACGCGCCGGATCTTGGCCATTGACCAAGGCACCACATCAACCCGCGCGGTGATGTTTGACGACAAGGCCCACGCGCTGGCTACAGCGCAAGTTCCGTTGAAGCAAATCTATCCCCGCGACGGCTGGGTCGAGCACGACCCGGAAGAGATTTGGCAAGCAACCCTGAAAGTGTGCCGCGACGTGATTGCTGCGACCGGTGGCATCGCGGGTGTGGTTGCCATCGGCATCACTAATCAGCGTGAAACCAGCGTGATTTGGGACCGCGCAACCGGCAAAGCCATTTCCAACGCAATCGTCTGGCAAGACCGGCGCGGCGCGGGGATGTGCGAAACGTTGCGCACCGCAGGCGAAGAGCCCCGCCTTCAGGCCAAAACCGGCTTGCTGCTCGATTCGTATTTTTCCGCCACAAAAATATCGTGGTTGCTCGAAAATGTGCCCAACGCACGCGCAGCCGCCGATCAAGGCGCGCTGGCGTTCGGAACCATTGATACGTTCTTGCTGTGGCAACTGACGGGCGGAAAAGTTCACGCCACCGATGCCACCAATGCGTCGAGAACGATGTTGTTCAATATTCACGACAGCGCGTGGGACCCTGATCTGTTAGCGCTGTTCAATGTGCCAGCAGCAATACTACCCAGCGTCAAAGACACCTCGGATGATTTCGGCGCAAGCTTGGCCGAGCATTTCGGTGCGCCCATCCCCATCAAAGCCCTGGTGGGCGATCAGCAAGCCGCGCTCGTGGGGCAGGCGGGATTTCGCGAGGGTACCATCAAAAGCACCTATGGAACGGGGTGCTTTGTGTTGATCAACACCGGGGCTAAAGCGCTGGCCTCAAAGAATAGATTACTTACCACCATCGCTTATCGACTGGGGGGCGTGACGACTTATGCTTTAGAAGGCAGCGTTTTCAACGCTGGCACGGCTGTGCAGTGGTTACGCGATCAGTTGAAATTGTTTGGTGCGGCCAGTGAAAGCGAGGCCATGGCCAAGTTGGGCACGGGAACCAGCCGGCCTTTTTTCGTGCCGGCTTTTACAGGGATGGGCGCACCCTATTGGGACGCCGACGCGCGCGGGGCCATTTTGGGACTGACGCGCGACACCTCGGCGGCCCAGATTGTGCGCGCGGCGTTGGAAGGTGTGTGCCTACAAACACAAGATTTGCTAGCCACGTTTCGCGCCGATGGTGTGGTTGCAAAAGGAACTCTGCGCGTCGATGGCGGGATGTCGGCCAATGATTGGATGATGCAGTTTCTGGCCGACATTTCAGGCTTGGTCGTTGAGCGGCCCCGCAACCGCGAAACAACAGTGCTGGGGGCTGCGTTCTTAGCCGGGCTCAATGCAGGTATTTTCAGCTCGATTGGCGAGGTCGAGTCGGCCTGGCAATGCGACTTTCGGGCTGAGCCGCACATGGGTGAGGCCGAGCGAGCCAACATTCTGAGCGGCTGGGCAGACGCGGTGCGCCGCGTGCGCGGGCCAATCCCAGGTAACCCCTGAAAATCTTGATTATTCTTGACGCCACGACATGAAATTTCTGATGAAAATCAGGGCTTAAGGATGGCCCTCTCGCCGTGAAAATCGGCCTCGTAATTTGGTTCTGACCTCATTTTCGTGTAGAATTTGGATCACGCTGTAATTAGTCGAGGGTATGTTGGTTCGATGCAAGGGTCCGGCGGTTCCCCTGTTCAATCGGGGGTCACGGCGAAAGTAAAGTGGTTTAACCCAGCCAAGGGTTTCGGCTTTCTGGCGCCGATGGACGGGTCGCCAGATGCCTTTCTTCATGTTTCAGTTGTTCAAAGCGCAGGTCATCGCACCCTCAGGCAGGGCGCGACGATTACATGCGATCTCGGCAATGGGCCGCGCGGCTTGCAGGTGTCGGTGATACATCGTGTCGATGAAAGCTCCGTGGACGACGATATGGCCCCGAGCAGCGGCGATGAAACCATCGTCGAGGGCGATATTAAATTTTTCTCGCCCGACAAAGGCTACGGATTTGGCGTCCCAACAGGCGGGGGTGCGGACATTTTCATCGGGGTTGGGGCCTTACAGCGTTCAAACCTCGACCGGCTTGAGTCCGGGCAGAAAGTTCGCATGTATGTTCGCCCTGGAAATAAAGGACCCACGGCCACACGTGTTGATGTGCTATCTGGCCCGCCACCCAAAAAAGACGGTTATCGGGGCTAAGTCGTTTGCAGTGATGCCCGGCGCAAGCTGAGCATCGCCATCAATGCCAGAACCAACGGCAGTGCAATAATCGCATTCACCGCCATCCAGCCCAAGGTGTTCTGCAAAGCGCCCGAAGCGAAGGTCGCCACCGAGATACAAGCAAAAACCAGCGTATCATTGGTCGCCTGGGCGGTATCGCGCTCCTCAGCGCGATAGGCTTCGGTCAACAGGGCGGTGGCGCCGACGTACATAAAATTCCACCCCAGCCCCAAAGCCACCAGACCAAACCAGAAATTTGAGATGTTGGTGCCAGACATATTCGTGACCATACAAACAACGTTGAGTGCAAGGCCTGCAAAAATAATGCGTTGCGCACCCCAGCGCTGAATCAAAGTGCCGCTGAAAAAGCTAGGCGCGAACATGGCCAAGCCGTGCCACTGAATCACAAAAGCCGCATCGTTGAAGCTTAAGCCACAATCGGCCATCGAGATCGGCGTGGCGGCCATGACCAAAATCATCACGCCATAACCCGTCATTCCGGCTGCAACGGCAGCAAAGAACTTGGGGTCTTTGAGCAATTCGAACCACGACCGACCTGTGCGCTGCGTCGCAACGAGCGGAGCGCCGGGCAAGCGCGCGAACTGCAAAACCAAAACATTGACGGCACACATGATCGCGATGGCGGCATAGCAACCGGCAAACACCACGGGCTCGAACACATCGCGGCTGTGCTTGGCTAGTTCGGGCCCGCCGACGCCGGCCAACACACCACCGGCCATCACCAGCGAAATGGCGCGGGTTTTAAAAGCAGGGTCAGCGGCTTCGGCGGCGGCAAAACGATAGTAACCCCAAAACGCATTATGAACGCCCAGCACTGCGCCTGCGGCCAAGAACAGCAGGAACGATTGTTCCATCAGCGCATAGACCGAGAACAACGCGCCCAGCAAACCAATGATTTGCCCCATCGTAAAGCCTGCGCGGCGACCGTATTTGCGCATAAACATTGCAGCGGGAAACGTGGCACACATGGTCGCGACAAACTGTGCGGCCAAGGGCGCGGTGGCCAAGGTGGGGCTGGCGGCAAGATAGGTTCCGGCCAATCCTGTTGTCAGGGTCACAATCGAAACCCCCGTCATCGACAGCGCCTGGGCCGCCGTGAGCACCCCGACAGTCAACCGACCGTTAGCGGAGCGGATTTGACGTTCGTCCCCCTCGCCGCGGCGAAACTGAGAAGCGAATGTCAAATCCAAAGCTCCACTAAAAACCTATATTTGCTCGTGGTCCTCATGATTCTAACATTCGCCAAATCGCCGTCCCAACCGGGATGCGAATGTTAGAATCATGAGGACCACGAGGGGACGTTGGGCCCGTTGTCATGGCTTTGGTGATTTTGGCTGAGCGGCTGGCGAAGCTTGGGCAGAGGGCGTTGACGATACGGGCTTTTCCGTCAACTTCGGCAACGTGACTGACACAACCCCCATCACCGGAGGTGGTGGCTTGGCTGTACAGCCTGGCGAGCCATCTTCAAGCGCGATAAGGTCATACCCGTCAGGGCAGCGCAGCGGCATGTTATTGGTGATCTCATTCATCACCCTCATCGCGCCCGCGAAGGCCGCAACCAGCAAAAAAACCCCGAGCGTGATGGCCATAGCGGCCGCGAGGCCGACAAGAGTGCGGATCAATTTTGCACGGGGCGAGGGGGACAGGCGCGAGGACATTCCTGGTTATAGACAAACCTGCCGTGTCGCAAAAGCCCATGATGCAACCAAGCCGCCGCAAGATGCGTTGGGTAATCAGATTCGTTACCAGAACAACGAGGATCGATCTTGCGTCAGTGGAAAAAACAGTTATGAGTGTCGATATACGATAGTCATCAATCCTTCATGCGAGCCGCCGGTCCCATATGTCATCACCGAGCGCACACCCCAAAGACGCCACGGCCTTGGAGCGCCTGCGAAAAGCAGGCTTGCGCCCAACACGCCAGCGTTTGGCCTTGGCGAAAATACTGTTCGCCAATGGCTCACGCCATGTGACGCCGGAATCGCTGTATACAGAAGCCAAGGGAAAGCGCGTCAACCTTTCGCTGGCCACGGTTTACAACGCCTTGCACGATTTCACCGAACGCGGTTTGTTGCGCGAAATTTCCATCGAAGCCGGTCGGTCCTATTTCGACACCAACACGAGCGAGCATCACCACTTTTACTACGAGCGCACCGGAAAGCTGCAGGATGTGGCGCTGGATAGCGTGCGCATCACCAGCCTGCCCGACGCCCCAGCGGGGGAAAAGGTCAAGCGCGTCGACGTAATCATCCGGCTCGCGCGTTAAACAGCCCCTCGACGATTTGCGAATCGTTATCCGTTTAGAATTATTCTAAAATTCATTGACACGGAATTCAGCGGGCGATATGCCTTACTGATACGATGCGGACGTGGCAACGTAGAATGACTTATCCGCGTCAGACGATTTCACCCGGAACACATCGCCCAATCAAATTAGGAGAGACACATGGCCAATCTTAAAGGATCAAAAACCGAAGGTAACTTGAAGGCCGCGTTTGCTGGCGAAAGCCAAGCCAACCGCCGCTATCTTTACTTCGCACAAAAAGCCGACGTCGAAGGCCACAATGATGTCTCGGCCTTGTTCCGCTCAACGGCGGAAGGCGAAACTGGCCATGCGTTCGGCCATCTAGAATATCTTGAAGTGGTTGGCGACCCAGCCACGGGTCACCCCATTGGCGAGACCAAACTGAACCTGAAAGCCTCGGTTGCTGGCGAAACCCACGAGTACACCGATATGTACCCTGGCATGGCCAAAGCCGCGCGTGAAGAGGGCTTTGAGGAAATCGCCGACTGGTTTGAGACATTGGCGAAGGCTGAGAAATCACACGCTGGTCGCTTCCAGAAAGCCTTGGACTCGATGGGCTAACCGACGTCACTCAAAGGCCGGTCGGTGCGTTGCGCATCGACCGGCTTTTTTATTTCTCAACACCCCTTTGATAAGACCGTTCGATGCCTGAAGGCAGCCTTGAAGCACCCACACGCCATGTCATTGATTGGCAAAACCCCGATTTTATTGACGCGGCGAAGCTTGATATTGAAGTCCGCCGACAGTTCGACATTTGTCATGGCTGCCGCCGCTGTTTCAATTTGTGCGATTCGTTCCCGCGCCTGTTTGACTTAATCGACGCGGCGGGCGATGACGAATTGCACGGTGTGAAAAGCACCGACTTCAAGCCGGTCGTGGATGCCTGTACGTTGTGCGACATGTGCTACATGACCAAGTGCCCCTATGTGCCGCCGCACGAATTTAATATCGACTTCCCCCACCTGATGCTGCGTTACCGCGCTGCCGAGCGCGCAACCGCCGGGACGCCGTTTTGGGACAAGCAACTGACCGAAACCGACCGCAACGGTACATTGGCTTCCATCGCGCCCGCCGTGGCCAATTGGGCGTCGGCGCGTGACAACGCACTGACGCGGCCTTTGTTGGAGAAAATTGCTGACGTCAGCCGTGATGTGGAGCTGCCGAAATTTCACGGCAAGACATTCATGGCACAGGCCAAGGCCAACCCGCCGAGCGTGAACACAGACGCGCCCGCCAAAGCGCGCAAAGTGGTGATCTACGCCACATGCTTTGCCAATTATAACAATCCCGACATTGGCCACGCCGCTTTGGCGGTGTTAGCGAAAAACGGCGTCGAGGCCGAGGTGGTGTATCCGGGCTGCTGCGGGATGCCGCAACTCGAGCAGGGTGATCTGGCGCGCGTGGCAGAGAAAGCAAAAACAGTTGCCGCCGCGCTGAAGCCGCATATCGATGCCGGCAAGGATGTCATCGCACTGATTCCATCGTGTGCGCTGATGATGAAATTCGAATGGCCGCTAATTGTGTCAGAAGATGAAAACGTCCGCACCCTGGCGCGCGCCACCTTCGATATTTGCGAATACATTGTTGATATTGCAGGCAAAGAAGGTTTAGCCCCGGGCTTGAATGCGGGCGCCAGTGTAGCGCTACATTTTGCGTGTCACGCCCGCGCGCAAAACATGGGGGCAAAGGCAGCCGAGATGTTACGCCTCATTCCGCAAGCTGATGTGGCAGTTATCGAGCGCTGTTCGGGCCATGGCGGGTCGTGGGGGGTGAAGAAGGCCAACTTCGAAGTGGCGACCAAATTCGCGCGCCAAACTGTGCGCAGGGCCGCTGACGCCAACAAAACCTATCTGGCTTCTGAATGCCCACTGGCAGGCAAACACTTGGCACAAGGCCTTGGAACCGGCGATCACGCAAAGACGGTTGAGCCGCTGCACCCCATACAAATTTTTGCCAAAGCTTATGGACTGTGAACATTTAAACCATGCCCAAACATTCCATCACCGCTGCCGACATCATGCCAATGGAGGCCTACACAAAAATCCGGCGTGATCACAAAAAGACGCTAGTGGCGGTGAAGCGAAACCGGCGCCTCGAAGTCGGCCCTTTCGCGACGTTTCATTTCGAGAATTTTGATACGATGTGGGCGCAAATTCAGGAGATGCTCTACATCGAGAAGGGCGGCGACGAGCAATTACAGGGCGAGCTTGAGTCCTACAACCCGCTCATCCCGAAAGGCCGCGAGTTTGTGGCCACCATGCTGATTGAGATTGAGGACGAAATTAAGCGCGCGCGCATTTTGGCCACGCTGGGCCATATTGAAAACACCATTACGCTGATCTTTGCGGGCGAAACCCTGGCAGCCGCACCCGCCGACACGGCCGAGCGCACCACGCCCGACGGCAAAACCTCAGCAGTTCACTTTCTGAGATTCTCGATGACCGATGCCCAAGCCGCAAAATTCAAAACGGCGGGGACTCAAATTCTATTCGGGATCGCGCACAA